>Ga0272442_10004733_pt1 | contig 18461 bp, 6 predicted proteins | sample SSMForm2O_FD_200262 | JGI IMG/M metagenome (GOLD analysis project Ga0272442, IMG submission 200262) | Marine sediment archaeal communities from Little Sippewissett salt marsh, Falmouth, MA, United States - SSM-Form-2O | ecosystem: Environmental > Aquatic > Marine > Wetlands > Sediment ... | reverse complement strand
CGAATATGCTTCTGCCATCGAAAATCTCAGGAATCCAAACGAAGAATTCAGATGATATCCCCAGGTATTTTTGTTGACATATTGAAATGATGTCGATCCCGAGATCATCCATTTTTTACCCTCGAAGTCGGTAAATCCATCACTGTTAAAAAATGGGTAATCCTGATAATAAAAGTTTTCGGAATAATTATCTTCCAGAAGTTTCTGCGGTAGGAACAGTGGAGATGCCAGCACAACCAAAGCCCATCCAACCAGGTATGATTCTGTCTCTGATCTTTGTTCATCCGAGATCCCTTCTTCAATGTCATTATTTATTTCTGAATGAACCGGTTTTTCAAATATGCCCTTTCCATGGTGATTCAGGTGGATAAATTTCTCAATGGATGGTTTTCTAATATTCTGCAGACTATCCTGATTGGTAATTTCAACTATATCTGCAAGCACTGGAAATATTAAAACCAAAAATATCAAAGTTATTGGTAAAGACCTGTTCAATATTGACTCCGGATTAGATTCAAGAAGGTCATTGTCCTCACCCGCATATTTCTTTGTTTAAAACTAATGAGATAAATTCAGAGTTAAGCGAAATATCCATTTACTTTCCCACTCAGATGACAAAAATACTCATCAGTTGTAATAATTCTTCTAAATCTTTACAAATCTCCCAGATGTAATTGATCTATAAAAACCCTGTGCATCGTTTGATAAGAAATATAAACAATATAAAGCTACTCTTCCGAGAAAAAATGAATGAATATAAGTAAATTGTTATAAATTCTGATATTCATTTTTCAAAATATAATATAGATTTAATTATGTCAATATTATTGTATATTTATTTTAATTAATAGCAATAATTATATTAGTGTCAATTATATTTGATTGAATAAATCATCTATATAATTTTAATATTATCAAAAGTTGAGTATATGACCTTCTGATAGAATTAATTGAATATTAAAATTTACATTCCATTTATTTCTATTGTGGTGATATTAATTTACCACTCACATTATCATTTAATTAACAGCATCTTTCTAACCATTTCTTTAGATTCTGTTTTCAGTCTGCACAGGTAGATGCCAGAAGGTGTTGATTTCTCATATTTGTCATATCCATTCCAGATCACCTGATGTTTACCGGCAGAAATGAGATCATTTACAATGGTTTTAATATGCTGCCCCTTGATGTTGTAAATGGAAAGTGACACCCTGCTCAATTCTGGTAATTGATAGCTGATCACAGTCTCGGGATTAAAAGGATTGGGGTAATTCTGATACAGATGGATTCCAGGTGTTTGGACTATTAAATCTTTGTCTATATCAACGTGAGGAGGTGCTCCGAATTCATAAGCACCCATATCTATGATTGCGGATCCATCTTCATCACCATCCCAGATACGCTGATTGCCAATTATATCCCAGGGAGGAAGATTCAATCCTAATGTATCAGAAGTGCCAGTATCTACACAGGGAGAATCTTCCAGAAGAGAATAGGGATGTTCTCCTGTTCCTATAAATAAAGGATCTTCATCGATATTACCATCCAACCACATAATAACTCCATTTCCGTTGATTTCTATCCCCGGTTCACCTCCCTGGATGTTGGAATAGGAAGTAGTCAAGATGGAATTGGTTAAACTTATCTCACAAGGTTGATTATTCCATGATATGCTGTTTTTTATATTGAGATTTGATCCATTCCCCAGGCAGCAGATACTTGCACCATATTCATCTGCTCCCGTGTTGTTATTATTACAAAGAGTGGTATTTATTATTTCTATGATCGAAGCAAAATTGCTTATTCCACCACCGTAATAACCTGTATTTCCGAGAAATTGAGAACCTTTCAAGCTTACGTTCGAAATTGAACTGTAAAGACCACCACCATGGTCTGAGGCATAATTATTATTGAAAGTAGAATTTATCGCATCTAACGAAGTACCCACATTAAGAAATATTCCTCCGCCCTTATTTTCTGAAACATTCCCTGTTAATTCAGTATTTTCAATGGCAAGCTCTGTCCAGTAGCAATCAAGATATATGCCCCCGCCATCATAGAAGGCATGATTATTTTCCAGCAGTGAATTTCCAACGCTTAAATCCGAATTACTGCAGTAAACTCCACCACCTCCACCTGTATTTGAGGTTGCGGTGTTATTTAGAAGTTGTATATTGTCTAATTCTATTGCAGAACAATCTGCTAAGTATACTCCCCCACCATTTTCAGCAATATTCTCTACTATCTGGATATCTATTAAAGCTGCTGCTACTGTATTTGATAAGAAAAAACCTCCACCAAGACAGGCTTCATTACTCGATACAATTATATTTTGTATTACCCGGGTATCACTCTGATCGCAATATATTCCTCCTCCGCTGAGGATGGCACTGTTATCAGTGATCGATACAAGCTCAAAGCTGAAGTTTGAGTTATTTGCAGTAAAGATACCTGCTCCGGATTCCGCTTCATTATCAGCAATAGATACACATAAAAGATCCGGATCAGAATTATCACAGTATATTCCACCTCCATGGACAGCGCCTGAATTTCCTGCTATTGTTACAATTGCCAAGCTTGGACTGGAAAGACTATCACAATAAATTCCACCACCATAACTAGCCAAATTACCTGATATTGTAACATCAACTAAACTCGGGCTGGAATGACAACAATAAATTCCGCCACCATCTTCAGCTGAATTATCTGATATGATTACATTCATCAAATCTAGATTGGAATTATTACAAAAAATTCCACCACCATAAGCACCGGCATCATTACCTGAGATAGTTACATTCACCAAACTCGGATTTGATTCGTAACAGTAAATCCCACCGCCGGCACCAGCACCAGTAAAACCACCGTATGCAAAATTTCCTGATATAGTTAAATTCACCAGACTCGGACTGGATTCGTAGCAGTAAATGCCGCCACCATTACCATTACCGGCCCACCCGGCATAAGAATTATTGCCTGTTATGGTTAAATTCTCCAACTTCGGACTGGAATTAAGGCAGCGAACCCCACAACCATGATCGGTATAACCATTGGTAATGGTAAAACCTGTTAATACAGCTGCTGAATTCTCACCACTATCAAAATTGACAACACTTCCGTTTTCGTTCCCATCAATAACAGTCTGTGAAATATAAGTTGTATCCTGAGTAGTCAGATATAGTGAAGCAACCGTTATCGCTTTTCCGTTGAAGTTGATGTTCTCAAAATATGTACTGGGTTGCACAAGAACTGTATCACTATTTACTGCAGCATCAATTCCTGCCTGGATCGTGGTAAAATCATCAGGGATATTGATTATAGTTGATATTAAGAAAAGTGGAATAAAACAAATAGAAACCAGAAAAAAGGTTTTCATGATAACCTCCAAAAAAACTTATCATTTACCTCAACAATATCATCTTTTTTATCTTCGCATCATCCTTTGTTTTCAGCCTGTATAAATAAATACCTGAAGGAACGCTTTGATTTGATTGATCAGTACCATCCCAAATCACAGAATATTTTCCAACAGGTTTGATTTCATTCACAAGTTTTTTGATAAGTTGCCCCTTGATGTTATAGACCGAGAGAGTCACTCTACTCTCCTCTTCCAGCTGATAGCTGATACTTGTTGCCGGATTAAACGGATTGGGGTAGTTCTGCTCAAGAGCGAAAGTGTAAACCGGAATGATGAGATCCGAGCTGCCGACTTCTCCCAGCTGGATCCTGGAACTTCTTGTTCTGATGAATTCTTCACCGAAATGAGCGGAATCGAATAAGAAAATAGTTTCAGTGTCAGTAACAAGCGGATCGAAACTGAAGACCAGTAAAGTATCTGTCTCTGATTGCAATAACTCAGTTGACCAGGCATTAACAAAAATTGAACCGTCCTCATTTTCAACGTTAACAACCCAATTCTGGAGCTGAGTATTTTCCAGTATCAGCTCGTTGTACATCAGGACTTCGGGGTCATAGGAAAATTCCAGATTGATCTCACCTTCTTCACCACTCCAGAAATAGTTCATGATCGGAATTTCCAATACTGGGCTATGATTAACAAAATCAGGTACTGCTATTCTCAAAGATTGATTCCAGACTGATTCACCGTTCATTAGCCCATCGTTATCATTTAAAGTCTGATCGCTAATAAAATTCGAAATTCCTTCATCCATTCTCCAGTATGCTTGCAATCCGTCTTCATTACCAGTCAGGATCAAATTCATACTACTTCTTATCTCTTCAGCAGATCTTGCACAATTCCAGATCCTGACCTCATCCATTAATCCTTTATATTTATCCCAGGCGCTTGTACTTTTTTGTCCTAAGTATAGCGGAATTGTGTTTACTTCAAGATTTCCCGATCCATTTAAGGAAGAATTTAATTCTCCATTCAAATACATTTTGATCTGAGTTCCATCATAAGTGACAGCCACATGATACCAGATATCAGCTTGAAGCATAGATTGTGATTGAAGGTTTCCAGGTGCAGATCTAAATATAATCTGTCTGAATTCATCTGTATTACTCGTGAGCAATTCGTATCCTGAGCCATCAGGACCTTTCGAAATGATCCTTGGTTGCATTGAACCACCCACTTCAAATTTGATCCACGATTCCAGTGTTATATTTTCCGTGATGTTCAACGAGGAGTCATTGGGAATTGTGACATAGTTATTATCTCCGTTAAAATAAAGTTCATGACCATATTCACTTATCACTATATTGATTTCATTTGAATTGACACTTTCATTATCCTGAGCGTAAATGGCTCGAGCGAAATAAATGTAGGAACCAAAAGAAAGATTCTGATCAGTATAGAAAGTATCTGTTATTGTTTCATTATTTAATAATTCCTCATTTCTGTATATGTTATATCCTGTTAATCCATTGTCATCAATCGGGGGCTCCCAATTAAGATATACAGTTGAATCATTAAGAATTGCCCTCAAGTTCCTCGGTGGAGCTAATCCATTCAAAATGACACCTTCTGTCCAGGTTGCCCCATTAATCGATCCATCGTTACTATTTATCGTATAATCATATATTACATCACCTGATCCTTCATCTATTCTCCAGTAAGCAACCAGACCTTCTTCATTACCGGTCAGATTACTGTACATATCATATATTATTTCCTCTTGTGTACGAGCAATATTCCAGATTCGGGCTTCATCTATTATTCCGCCAAAACAATTGTGATTAGGTTCACTTGGGGCTCCACCTCCTATACGGACATCCACAGTTGTTGTAATAATATTACCATTTACACCCAGTGAACCATCTTCTTCGCCATTGACATATAAAATTAATTGTGAACCGTTGTAAGTCATAGCTACATAATACCATTGATTAATTATAACGGTTGTATTTCCATCGAACCAAAGTAAACCTGAAGGTACCCCAACATGAGCTCGAAAAGCTTGGTTAGATCCCTTATTTAATAGATACTGACGATCATACCATTCTCCATCCTTACTAATAATGTCACCAGAATGATTTTCTGTAGGATATACCCATGCTTCAAGGGTGATAGCATTCGGAGGATTTAATGATGGCGCATCTTGTATTAAAACCTTATCATCAATACCATCGAAATCAAGAGCAAATCCCTGACCTACAATAATTGTAAAATAATGGATCAACTGGATATCATGTTCTGCGGAGATATCAAGCTGGAACTGAATCTGCTGACCGATGAAAGCCGATTCATCCAAAGTTATATTATAGATAAGTTCGTCGGTCTGATCGAAGTATAATGTGTCAAGAGTATAAAAGTTATCATTTATGATCACTTCGGGGTTATCTGATGACAGGAGTGCGGAAATATTATAGGCACTTGATCCTCCCTCATTAATCAGAGGAAGGTAAATATCTGTATTTTCTCCAGGATCTAGTATTCCATTACAGTTATCGTCATTCAAGATTAATAAATGTCCTACCTGCAGATCTGGAGCATTCAGGTTCAAATAAATAGTCAACTCCCACACTGATTCATTACTTTCAAGAATAAGATCACACTGAGCAATATGACCATCGGGACAGTTGGCAGCTATATCCAGGTTGAATAAGGTTTCATTGGAACCCTGTCCACCTCCCGGGATATCAGGATAAGAAGAAACAGACTGATTGACGGTGAGATATGGATCTGTTGTGGCAAGCATGGCATCAATCCCGGTGGCAGGGTTATCTCCCATATTGTTAATAAGCACCTGAAGATTGATATTTTCAGCATAATCTGCATTACCATTACCATCATCATCGAGTATACTAAGTCCACCCATCACCAGCACAGGTTCTTCGGGAGCGATGAAAGGACCTGAGAATAGAAGGGCCATCTCGTCTTCCAGAGGTCTGGCAGCAGCAGGATATTCATTGTTAAAAGTGTATTCAAGACCGATCTGTCCGGTATGGTCTTCTATGCCCACGGTGGCATATTGACCGTGATCGATGTGGGATACGCCATAGGATCCTACGTCGATATTATTTATTTCCTGATACTGGATCTTGATGTCTCCGTCACCGGTGGAAGTGGGATAATAGGCCGGATCATAGAGGATAACCTCAAAGGTTTCCTCGCTTGAATAATCATATTCACTATGAAGATGTGACCATTCCACGATGAAATAATGCAGCTCGGTATCGTAGAAATAACAGACAGAACCATCTTGGGTGATAAGGTCATCCCAAAAAGGCGCGATCATGGGCGATGGGCCAAGTGGACCGGGGACATGCCAGTTCATGAAAGACTCCTGCTCGGTAACACCCAAACAGATCCAGCCGTTGGTGCAGATGGTGATCTCGTTATAAACTTCTCCATAGAATTGAAATACAAAAGGAAGATCAAGGGTAATAATATCACCCTGGTTACCGTAATCGACCAGGTCAAGTACAATACCCATACCACCGTAATCAGGATCGATTTCGATCCATTCATAGATAGGAACATTGTAATAATCTGTATCTCCATCATCATAACACCAGTAGCCATAGGCATCGGGACCAAGCGGATCATTGATTTCCCCTGTTCTTATTGCCAATGGAAAACTGATCGAGCCTTCATAGCCCTCCATGTTATAAAGGCTCATGGTAAGGTCATAAATGCTTCCGGGCAGGATCTGACAATTGGCAGTGATCAGGAAAGGATCACTGCTGTTACTGGTTTCGTTACCATCTCCCAGATCACCGAAATAGCTTAATTCATTTTCAACCATGATAAGATTAGTATTTGTTTCTAAGAGACCGTAAATTCCCGGGCATGAGGTCTGTCCTTGGTTCAATATCGTAATAATCAGTTCTCCCGATTCCCCGGGATCAAGTTCCTGATTATTTCCATCGATGATCTGATGGAATTGATAGACCAGATCGGGACCGTATATATCCAAATAGAGATAATCCGTACCGGGGGGATTCTCCGTTGACTGAATGTAAAGGTCGAACCGGACCTGGGAATTACCGGGGGCATTTTCAAACACTGTAAAAATGAAATTATCCGAACCGTAAACAGTTTCTACTGGCGGGATCGTTCCGAATTCCTGGTAATCATTCTGGATAGATACCAGCTCGGAAGCTGACTCAAGGATAACACAAACGTTTTGAGCAGGTTCTGACCCGTAGTTTGTTATCCCAGTATTCAATTCTATAATTTCACCAGGATTAATATATCCATCAGAATTGCCCGATGAATTTCCCAGATCATCATCGTCAACCTGATAATCGGAACAGTTAAGATCGATGGGAAGGACGCTGAATTCAACAGCTCCAAGATAGGGGATGAGGTTAGGTCCGGTCACGGTGAGGTCAGCAGAGTCGGGAGTAAGGTTTAATACTGGTAAGATCACGGTTCCATCAGGATCTGTAAATCCAGCAATAGATTGAGTGAGGTTATCCTGATAGATCGAGACCAGGGCATTTTCAACAGGGTTTCCTGATGTATCGCTAACACTTGTCTCCAGGTAATTTTTTCCAATCCCTATCTCCGGTTCATGGAGTACCATTATTTCCACCGGTTGATTGGTCCAGGGTTCAACGGTGGGATCACCCATCAGGTTATTCCAGTAGCAGAATTGATACACATGATTGGCTGGATTGTTCGGATAGTTGAGGGTCATGAGTAATTTCCCATATACCAGAGCAGCGCCGATGCTGTTAATATCCTGATTGAAAAGGGCATCAAAAATACCACCGGTGACGATATTATTGAAAGAGGTGTGAGTAAAAGGTCCGGTTGTTCCTATCGCTGTGACTCCTCCGTTGGGTTGGCTGGGAGTTCCCAGTCTGAGTATTTCCTCGGTAATGCCGGTACAGTCGTAGTAATCACCCGTATGGCAAGTTACGAGTACGCCTGTATAAAACTTGTAACCGCTATTGTGATTATTGGGATTCCAGTTGTTCATTCCAGCTTGTCCCCGATAAACATAATAGCAGGCGCCATTGTTAAGGCTGGTATTCATGGGTGGAGCAAAGGGAGGTGAATAGACTTCATCGAAAGTGTATTCAGGATTCAGATCCAGGATCATTTCCTTGATGTAAAGACAGTTATTGACCGTAGCCGGACTGGAGTAGGAAGGATCGGCACTGAGCAGAGTATTGGTGAACCAGTCAGGTTCTTCCAGGTAGGGATTCTGTTCGTAAGACAGGGTTTTACTGATAATGTTCTGGAGCTGAAAAATATCATTATATGATATTCGGCCCACGATCACATCTGCCAGGATATCATCGCCTTCCAGCAGGGAATATAGTTGGTCTCCTTCACCACCTTCATAAAAGGAACAGGGAATAGTATAATTTCCATGGGCATCTCCCACCAAGCAGACAAATTCGGGAGGATTGTCCCAGTTATTATAAGCATTCTGGAGATATGATCTTATTTCATTAAGAGAAGATCCTGTAACTGCTGTACTGAGGGCAGTCACCTCGAAGCCTTTTCTTTTTTTCCACCCTACCAGATCCTCTAATTCCAGGGCAACATTCTCATTATCAGGGTAGATGAGAACATAACTTGGTTGCTGATAATAATCCCTGAGATCAAACTCAGAATAATTGATGATCAGAGACTCATATATAGCGGCAAATGTCTGAGACCTTTTTCGGATTGATGTTTTTGGGTTTATTCCTCCGTTGCCTTCTGTATTAACCTCCAGTTTAAGATTTTTATAAACAGTCAGATTTTTTGAAACTGGATCATACTGAAAGGGATTTAGGGTTAAGTTTACCACCCGCAGATCTCTTAAGATCATAGGATCGGAGATAGAAATGATATCAGGATTTGCAATGATACTTGCACCTAGATCGATTCCTTGGTAGATCTCAGTTTCAGATAATGTTACCTCAAAGTTCACATTTCCCTGATCCGGGATAGTGATCAGGTTTGAGAAAGAAGATAATTGCTGAGGGTTGTCAGTAGAGATCTGGGAGTCTTTTCCTGCTGAGATCCGGTGGTAGGTGTTACTTCCTAAAGTGATTTCATCGATCCGGAATTCCTGAAGACTGAACTCGACACCGATAGAATAAAGATCATCTGAATCACAGGTAATCAGACCTTTAGCTTCATTTTCCGGATATTTTATCAGTTCGGAAGTTAAACTAGTATTTAATAATACCAGTAAAACTGTCATTAATAAGAACGTTTTCATTGTAAAATTCTCCTGTTCCTGAAGGTACAGACCTATTGGGATTTATTTAAGCAGGGCCATCTTCCTGATCTTCGAATCATCCTTTGTTTTTAGCCTGTATAAATAAATACCTGAAGGAACGTTTTTATTTGATTGATCAACACCATTCCATATAATCGAGTATTCTCCGGCAGATTTCATCTCATCTACTAAGGTTTTTATAAATTGACCCTTGATATTGTAAATTGATATATTGACTTTACTTTTTTCAGGAAGTTGATAGCTTATATTGGTAGCAGGATTGAACGGATTGGGGTGGTTTTGATACAGATGAACTACGGGTGTATGGAGTATGATATCTTCATCTATCTCATCATAAGGAGGAGCATCAAATTCATAGGCTCCCATATCGATGATTGCAATTCCATCTCCGTCTCCGTCCCAGATGCGCTGGTTGCCAATTATATCCCAGGGAGGTAAATCAAGACCTAATGTATCAGGATTACCTGTATCTATGCAGGGAGACAGATCCTGCAGGGAATAGGGATGATCACCTGTATTTATGAACAGGGGATCATCATCCAGATTGCCTTCCAGCCAGTTCAACGTGCCGTTATTATTCGTTATTATTCCACTCTCTCCACCATCAATATCAGAGTATGTGATACTTATAGAATTGTATCCATGTGTAGCATGAAAATAGATCTCTTCTGGCATATCATTCCATAATACACAGTCAATAAACTCAGCATTTGAGTCATATTCTAAAAACATCCCTCCGCCATAGTTATCAGATATATTGTCTGAAATGGTAGTATTTATAAGATTTGAGCTTGAATTATTATTTAACCAGATACCACCTGCTTTATAACTTGAATAATTTCCTGTTATAATTGAGTTAATAAAATCACAACTTGATCCAGAACTACATATGCCTCCACCTTTTATAGATTCATTGAACTTGATAATCACGTTTTCAATATAGGAGTTGCAAAGGGATTGAAAACAAATACCTCCACCAAACCAACCATCAAGTGTAGAATTATAACTTACAATTAGATCAGTAAGTATTGGGGAACTTGTATAAAAGTATAAACCTCCACCCATTGAAGCTGCTGAATTATATGATATTGTTGAATTGATAATCATAGGATTTGAATTTATGCAATAAATTCCTCCTCCGTCACTATGGAAATGTCCACCATCTACTTCATTTTGAGTTATTGTACAATCATAAATTGTAACATTTGCACTATCACAAGTAATACCTCCTCCAAATGCAGCATAGTTATTTATTAAAGTAGTCGTTTCTATTTGAGCAGTAGAATTTTTACAGTATATTCCACCTCCCGATCCTCCTGCATATCCACCAACTGCGGTATTATCAGATATAATAAGATTTAATAAATGAGGACTTGCACTATTACAGAATATCCCGCCCCCTCTACGTTGATTATAATAGTTCCATTCATAAAATCCTTCTCCATTAACTAATGAAAATCCATTTAATACTGAATTAATATCTTCATTCGAGGTGAACGTAGCACATGAACCAAAATCAGTATTAGCTTGACTACCATCAATAAAAGTCTGTGAAATATAAGTTGTATCCTGAGTAGTCAGATATAGTGAAGCAACCGTTATCGCTTTTCCGTTGAAGTTGATATTCTCAAAATATGTACTGGGTTGCACCAGTACAGTATCGCCATCAACTGAATTGTCTATCCCTTCTTGTATCGTGGTAAAATCATCAGGGACGTTGATAATGGTTGATATAAGTAGTAAGGGAATAAAAAAAATAAAAATTATTAATGGGATTTTCATAATAACCTCTTTGTTAATTATTATCTTAATAAGACCATCTTCCGTATTTTTAAATCATCCTTTGTGCTGAGTATGTACAAATAGATCCCGGAAGGGACTGGTCTGTTTTTGTCATCTCTTCCATCCCAGATAACGGAATGTTTATCAGCCGACTTTGTATCATTTACTAAAGTTTTAATAATTTGTCCTTTAATATTATATATTTTTAGAGATACTTCATTGATTTCTGACAGCTGATATCCGATCACTGTAGATGAACTGCGTCCGACCCCGGCAGCTGCCGGGTTGAAAGGATTGGGATAGTTCTGGTGAAGTATAGTGACAGAAGGAATAATATTTTCATTCACATTAACCACTACATTCTGATTCTCATAGGCACCCATATCTATCCTGCCACCGTAGACTCGGGGATCACCGGCAAGGTCCAATTCAGGTAAATTAAGCCCGGTGGTATCTGGTATTCCTATATTAACACAGGGAGAAAGATCCTGCAGTGAAAATGGGTTATCTTCTGACTCGAGAAATAGCGGATTTTCAGCTAAGTTTCCATCAAGCCAATAAACTGTACCGTTATCATTTGTTTCGATCCATTCTTCTCCACCTTGGATATCCGAATAAGATATTTCGATCGTATTTTCTGAATTATCGGGACAAAAAGCTATTTCATTTGACAAATTATTCCATAAAATGCAATTCTTTAACATTGTATTTGATCCATCCCGACAAAAAATCACATTACCTTCTGGATAAGTGCTATTTTCGGAAAAAGTTACATTTATTAGGGTTGGATTGGAGGCATCACAATATATACCAGCACCATCGGTAGCAGAATTTCCAGCAATCAAGACATTTTTCAATGTTATATCGGAGTATTCATTAGCACTAATACCGCCACCCCAACCGGTAGCAAAATTTTGAATTATCTTCGTATTTACAATAATGGGAGAACAATGATGAAATAGAGCTCCACCTCCACCATCTGCCGCTTGGTTCAATGCTATAATGCAATTCTCAATTATTGGGCTTGAATCTAAACAGGTATCACAATAGATTCCTCCACCTTCTGTGTTCGTAGTATTTTGACATAATGTTACATTTTTCATATTCAAAAAACTACCCAAAAATTTAATACCGCTATTACTATTGTTTGAAATTTTGACATGATCTAAATATAGTGAAGAGAGACTAGAACAATAGATACCACTATCCGAATTACTTCTGATAGTCGAATATCCAATGATTATTGATGTATTATGAAAACAATAAATTCCTTCACCGTTATTGTTTTCAATCAATAAATTATGTAATATAGGCGATGATTGTTCAAGGTAAATTCCACCGCCCACATAAGCGGAATTATCTACAATATTTACATTAGCAATCCTTGGAGATGAATTATTTACATAAATCCCACCTCCAACATAAAAATATCCATGTGGGCCAGCAATTGAAGTTCCCGATCCGTTTGTAATAGTAAACCCTATCAATGATGCCGTTGAATCTTCTTCATTCCTAAAATAAACTACTGAAGTATGGTCAGGATCAGATGGTTGACTGCCATCGATAATTGTTAGAGGGATCCAGGTTGAATCCTGGGTTATTAGATATGCAGATGCCACTGTTATATTTTTGCCATTATAATCAATATTCTCATAATATATACCTGGTAAAACTAAAACCGTGTCCCCCTCTACAGATACATCTATCCCTTCTTGAATCGTTGTATAATGGTTAGGGATTTGAATCACAGTAGATAAAAGGAATACAGGAATTAAACAAATGAAAAAGGTAAATACGATTTTCATAATAAACTCCTTGTAAATATGCTTAATCTCAATAAGACCTTTCCTCAGCTGCTTTCATGATCTCCATATTCCCAATATTAATCAGGTCGAAGAAGTTAGCGAAGGAGGATCATCTTTCTTATTTTTGAATCATCTTTTGTGCTGAGTCTGTACAAATAGATCCCGGAAGGGACTGACCTGTTTTTGTCATCTCTTCCTTCCCAGATAACAGAATACTTACCGGCAGATTTCATCTCATCTACTAAGCTTTTTATTAGTTGCCCTTTGATGTTGTATATAGATAGAACAATTTCACTGAGTTCCGGTATTTGATATCTGATCTCTGTGGTGGGATTAAAGGGATTGGGATAGTTTGATAACTCAAATTTTGGTGAAGGGATTTCTGACAGATCACTTCCAATCTCATCTTCTGATACAACAAATGCTTTAATACAGAAATTAAAATCATGAATATCAGGTAAAGCCATCCAGGTGGAAGTGTAAATGTAAGCTCCGTGACCTTCGACTCTTGGTCCGTCATCGTGATATGCGGCATCTATATTACCCGAAGTTGACTCTATTCTGTAACCAACATAATATTCAGCAGAAGCATCAATAATTATGATGTCGTTAAGAATCAGATCAATTTCATATCCTATACTGAAATCAAAAATTTGTTGTTCTGATATTAATTGTTCATTTTTCCAGACTTGGGCATATAGATTTCCATCTGTCGGATCAAATGGGGCAATAAACTCTATGCGGGAAAGAATATTATCCTCATGATTAGACACGTTACTTTGATCTAATCTGATTGCACAGGACATATATTGGAACAACTGTAAAGAACCTACCGGATCACCAGCGAAATTAAATTCATATTCGTATGGATATTCCATCAATGTAAAATCAACACTCTGATTATTGGCAGTAACTTCTATTGGTTGAATATCATAATACATTCCCTCTAATCCTGCAGCTACAGTATAAGTTCCTGGCAAAACTCCCGGAAGAGAAAAATCTCCATTTTCATCAGATAGTCCAGATCGAAGTAATTCATCATTTTGCAAAATATTAATATTAGTATCCAAAGGAGACACTGGAGCTGAAACCGTACCCGTAAAGAACTCGTAATTATCCAGCGGTAGATCTAAAACATTATTGTTCTCATCAAGATAGTAAATATCGTTCAAGTAGTAATAGCCACCATTAGGAAGTTCTATGACAGCTGTAATTTCATAATTAGCGGGAAAAAGTATGGGTATTTCATAATTTCCATTTGCTTCGACATTGTATAATTCATGATATCTTGGTCCGTCAAATGTAATATGGGTTTCTTCCAGATTTGCCCCATTGGCTGTAACTAGTCCCGAAACATTAAAGGGAATTGTTCCGCCTTCGATTTCAACAATTTCGTAAACAATGGTGTGATAACCTGCCGGCATTCCAGCGGGAAGATTATACCAGCCATCGGAACTTCCTGCCCAACCCATATTCAGGTGATAAGTGTTATCATTACCATTATATCCATCACAGGCTATGAAATGACTGGAACCTCCAGTTCCATGAATAAGAAAAAAAGCTGGACATGCAGATATCATATTGGTTTGCAGATAGTCATAAAAATGCGGATTAGAATAGTATACAACTTGTGAATCTATAAAGTTAAATTTGCTGATGAACTTTGCTGCTATTTGTATTGGTGAAATGCTATAAAGACCAGTAACTGAGCTGGAATAATCAGATCGTAATGCTACTCCGGCAGCAAAATTGAAAGCTGGTAAAAGATCATCAGTGATATCTTCATAAGCGGCATATAGTTGATCAATTTCAACTAAATACGGATTTAACTGTGGAAAAGATGGGAAGTCATAAAGCAAATAATCATCATCTATATAGACTGGACTGGTAAAATGATCAGAAACATAATCATCATCATCATTGAACTGAGCATCTCCAATGTATCTATGATAATTTAGAATTTGTCCGAAAGCTGTTGCACCACAACCAACTAAGCTTCTTAAGTTAGTATCAGGATCTATCGGACAGAAATTATTATAGGGTGCATTCTGATGCCATTGTGTTTCAATCCAGCCTTCTGTAGAACTATAGCCTTCAGGTGGATAGATATAATTTCGGTTATGTGTTTGTTCATAAGTTCCAGCCAAATATTTATACCATAAAATACGGTTTTCTTTTTTCACACTTTCTACTGTAATAGGAATTGCTTCCAACCTTAATCTCATATCATTTTTCAGATATTGATAACCAATATTTACTGGAATATCTTGGTTACTAAAATTATTAATAAAAGAATATCCAATAATGGGATAAATATCAGTATCTGCAGAGACAGCAATAAAACCTTCAGGTTGTAGATTGAAAACATAAGATAAAGTATTTTGATGAGTGTCTTTTATTTCAAAATATTCTAAAATTTTATGATTAGTTTTGTTACATACTATTATATGATGTTCTGCAACTTGTTCAGCCTCTTTAAAACTAACAGGAAAAGCTGTTATTAATTCTACAGTATATAATAAAAATACCATGATAATAAGCTTTTTCATAATTTCTCCTATGCTAAACTATAGCAATATAAAATCTAAAACCTGACTTCCCGATCCATTATATAAACCAGATAGAGAAGTCAGGAAATTTTTACTTCATTAATAACATTTTATTGATACTCTCAAATTCACCGGATTTTAATTTATAGAAATAAACTCCGGAAGAAACAGGTTTGTTGTTGTCATCATGTCCGTTCCAGGTAACTGATCCTTCGACAAGCTCAGGATGACTGTATTCTTTAACAATCTGTCCTTTTAGATTGTATATTTCTAATTCGTATTGTCTGTTTTGTTCAATGGTGAATTCAATAGTTGTACTTGGATTAAAGGGATTGGGGTAGTTTCTCAATTGAAAATCCGCTAAAGGTATTTGATTTTGATTGATACCTGTTGTCTCAAACTCATATGCACCCATATCGATAAAAGCAAAGCCGTCTCCTCTTCCATCAACGATTCTATCATTTCCAATTATGTCATAGAGTGGTAAATTCAAACCGGTTGTATCTTGTATACCTGCATCTATACAAGGAGAATTCTCCGAAAGCGAGAAAGGATCATCCCCTGTTCCCACAAATAACGGATCTTCGAAAATGTTTAAAGAATCATCACAAGGTGTACCATAAATGTTTACACCAGTAATATCACCTAGACCTTCAGGAACATCTCCTCCAAAATCATCCGGCAGATTGTTCCAGAAAGCATTGTATTGAATATCTGCGATAGCTATGCCCTGTGTACTAAAATTAATTCCCCCTCCTGAGTTTGCTTCATTACCTTCCAAGATTGTGCTTGCTAAAGTAAGAGAACATCCTGATCCGACATATATTCCACCACCATCCATTTCGGCAGTGTTTCCGCTGATTACACAATTAATTATCGTTGTTTGTGAATCTTCCCTGATGGAAAATCCTCCATCGTATTGATCAGTAGAGTTTCCTGAAATTATGCAGTTGTAAAATGTTGCGTTACTATTGGATATAACATTTATTCCGCCTATATCTGCATTTGAATGATTATCGGCAATGATACTGTTTATGAATGTTGCCGAGCTGTTACCACCAATTAATACCCCTCCTTCTCCATGACTCCAGGCATCTCCTCCGACATTATCTCGAATTACAGAACCTTCAACCAAAGCGTTACTAAATGAAAAACAATCAAAGCCGCCTGTTTGTAAAGTGCTTGTATTATTTATGATAAAAGTATTTAGGATATGTGGTTCCGACGTATATGCACAACTAACACCAGCGGTATAATCAGAACTATTTTGAGTAATTATGTTGTTACAAATTGTGGGAGATGAACCTTCCATATAAATTCCGCCACCGATTGTTCCCCAAGATGGATCTAAAGTTCCTGTACCCTCCCTAAGCGTAAATCCCATTAAAGCAGAAATGTCTCCATTCCTAAACATGGCACATGATCCAAAATCAGGATTTGCAGCCTGACTACCGTTAATTATGGTATTTTCGATATGAGATGCATCACCGTCGATGATGAAATTACTAGCGACAGTAATAGCCATTCCGTTGAAATCGATATTTTCGTAATAAGTTCCTTCCGCTACAAGAACTGTGTCACCTGCAACAGCTGCATCGATACCAGCTTGAATTGTTGGTTGGTCTGCTGGTATATTTATGATAGTTGAGTATAAACAGGTTATAAAAACTAAAACAAAAATGCAAATAATAACTTTCATTTTTCCTCCTTGTCCTCAATTGCTTTTTCTTTCGCATTATGCTTCAAAAGCGTTGGAGGACATAAATTTTTCATTCTAATTTGATATTACTTTTCATACCTTTTCCTTTTATTTTTGCATTTATATTTATCCTACAAAGCTATCAGCGTAGTAGGATCATCTTCTTCGTCTTTTCATAATTATTGGTTTTCAATTTATATAAATAAATACCGGACGACACAGGATTGTTGTGATTATCTTTTCCATCCCAGATTACAGAATGCTGACCTGCTGACAGTTGATTCTTTACCAGCTCTTTCACTTTCTGACTTTTAATATTGTAAATTGAGAGATCGACCTTAGAGTATTCTGGAATAGAAAATGATATTTTGGTTTCTGGATTAAAGGGATTGGGACAGTTTTGTTTGAGTTCAGTAAGCAGTGGAATAATCTCATTATTTACATTTACAACAACATTCTGGTTTTCATAAGCACCCATATCAATTCTGCCACCATAAACACGAGGATTTCCAGCTAGATCAAACTCGGGTAGATTCAATCCTGTTGTATCCGGAATTCCCATATTGATGCAGGGAGACAGGTCCTGCAGTGAATAGGGATGATCACCTGTATTCATGAACAGGGGATCATCATCCAGATTGCCTTCCAGCCAGTTCAACGTGCCGTTATTATTTGTCAAAATTGAATTCTGACCATACTGAATATCCGAATAAGATACCGTAATTGAGTTTGTACTGTATTCGGGATTGAAATAAACTTCGTAATAGAAATTCTCCCAGATCACTGAGTTAATAAGAGTTATATTACTCCCCGAACTACAGTAAATTGCTCCGCCAGATCCATCCTCAGAAGTGTTTTGCGCGATCGTCGTATTGATGAGATTTACATCTGCCCAGGAACAGCTTATCCCTCCACCACCATATTCCGCAGTATTATTTATAACAGCTACGTTCTTCAAGTAATGTTCACCATG
>Ga0272442_10004731_pt1 | contig 18464 bp, 10 predicted proteins | sample SSMForm2O_FD_200262 | JGI IMG/M metagenome (GOLD analysis project Ga0272442, IMG submission 200262) | Marine sediment archaeal communities from Little Sippewissett salt marsh, Falmouth, MA, United States - SSM-Form-2O | ecosystem: Environmental > Aquatic > Marine > Wetlands > Sediment ... | reverse complement strand
GCAGCTTTTTGCGATCAAGAGGCGGTAGGGGGAATCGCCCAAGGTAGAGTAGGGGGAAGCGCTTAAAGAGGGGGTAGGGGACCGGTGTCGCTGAAGCGAACCGGCCTGCTCGCTTCAGCGAAGCAGGGACCGCGACGCGGGAATCCCGTCAGAACTGCCGCAGGAAGCGGGTGTTGTGCACGCGCCGAGCGCCGGCTCGCATCGCCATGTTCCGCTATCCGAGGGGAGGCGGGGCGAGAAAGGGAGAGACGACAAACCACATCTTGCTGGTGAACTTCGTAGGCAGTTGCGCCGGTTGGTACACCGGCCGATCCCGTCGGGTTCTCTTCACCCCGAGTGCACCGACCTCTATGAGGGCCCTGCAAACTTCATCGCAGGCGTCTTCGCTCGTCCTGCTCTGGCTGCTGATTTCCCGCACCCATTGAAACTCACTATCGTTCTCCCGCTCCAGGGCCTCCATGTGCACATCTTCCACAGCTTTCCGCATCTGTTGTAGGCTGAGTTCGCGATTCCATTGGTTCATGAGAGCAAGGATGGACGCCAAGCCTGGGTATACTGTCTTGTACTCGAAGGCCAAGTCCTCCGCGCAGAATTCTGCCATCCGTTGCAGGCTCACCTTGAAATCGTCAGCACGGATACGCTTCTGGCCGTCCTTCACGGCTAGGTCGAGGGCTTGTTGCATGAACTGGATGTGCGACCGCGGGTGCCGAGGGAGATATGCGTACATGAAGTTCAGCGGGGACATCCGCCTGACGTTCTCCGGGAGAACCGCATCTTTGATTGATTGACGGCTACGCCCCAGTTGGCACTCAAGGCGTCTGAGGACGATCTCCTGGAGGTCGCTCTTCCCCCACTGAAGTGTGACGAGATGGTCTCGCACCTTGTCTGGGTCGTCAACCTGGAGTTGCCTGAATATCACACTGCGAAGAGCAACGAGGAATCGAACATTGGGAAAGTGCTGTAGCTTGAGGAGGGATCTCGTAAGAGCCTTCAGGCACTCCCGTTGAGCGAGGGTGTTCTTCCACCCATCGTCAAGATCATCGATGATAACGTAGAAGCGAGAATGCTGACACTGTCTGGGCAGCGCCTTCCGTAGACGATTGATATGCTTCAATACACGGATTTCCGTGATCATCTGGTGGATGTCCTGACGCACCTTGTCTTGCACGGATACCTCCACCCCATAGCAATCCCCGGCCGGGGACGAAGCGCTCATCTTGACCTGCAAGCGTTCCAGAATATCGACGAAGGCTCGACTCAGTTTGAGCGACCCTTGCTCAAGCTCACCTGTTTGCTGCAGCAGGTTATATATTTCCGCCTCTTCGCCAGGCACTATGCGCTGCCACCAGGGAGGCTTGCAGGTTCCAAACTGCTTCCGGACTATGCTAATGAGGATCACGTAGTCCCAAACGGCACGATAGAGAAGGCCGAGGTCAACCAGACTCAACTCATGGAAGCACCTTATGTTGCTAAGAAGGCCAAGTCCAATGTCACCGGCCGCAAGGCGGATCACTTTGGGGCCTGCCAAGCGGCGTCGTGCCATTTCGAGCAGGGCGCTCTTCCCAACGCCCTTGTCACCGAGGAAGAAGACCCGGCGGTCTGACGAGTCCACTGCCATGTCCAGGAACTGGTTGTCGACGTAGTACTGGTGAAGAGCTTGGTCTGATTCCCCTACGGCATTCCCCAAGTCGACACGTTGCAGCGTATGTCGCCGCTCTCGCTTCCGAGTCTTTGTCATGTTTCCACCCCATCAGTGCAAGTAGCAGAGGCATGCCCACTGACTCTAGAAACTTACCACGATAGCACACCCAGGGCAAGGCATTCCGGTGCGGGTTGAGCTCGCGCAGGAGGGGTTGGCGTTGAATATGACAGAGGGAGGACGAACAGAATGGACCTAAGGCTAACGAGTTTTGCCCAAGCTACTCGTCGGGAGCGTCAGAACTGCCGCAGGAAGCGGGCGTCGCTCTCGAAGAGCAGGCGGATGTCCGGGATGCCGTGCTTGCGCATGAGCATGCGTTCGATCCCCAGGCCGAACGCGTAGCCGGTGTACTTTTCGCTGTCGTAGCCGACGGCGTCCAGGACATTGGGGTCCACCATGCCGCAGCCGCCGAGCTCGACCCAGTAGGGCGTGCCGTCCGGGCGGTGGAACTCGATGTCCACCTCGGCCGACGGTTCGGTGAAGGGGAAGAAGCTTGGGCGGAAGCAGGTGGCGACGTCCGGGCCGAAATAGGTCTTACAGAACTGGTCGAGGCAGGTCTTCAGGTGGGCCATCGTGACGGACTCGTCGACGTAGAGCCCCTCGACCTGGTGGAACATGAAGGAGTGGGTGGCGTCGACGGTATCCGGTCGGTAGACGCGTCCGGGGGAGATCACTCGCACGGGAGGCGTGGTGTTCTCCATGACGCGGATTTGCACGGTGGAGGTCTGGCTGCGGAGCATCGTGCGGTCGTCGATGTAGAAGTTATCGAGCGGATCGCGTGCGGGGTGGGCCAGCGGGATGTTCAGCGCGTCGAAGTTGTGGTGCTCGTCCTCGACCTCGGGGCCGGTGGCGACGGCAAAGCCCATCCGGGCGAAGATCTCGCAGATCTCGTTGACGGTCTGCGTGATGATGTGGGTATGCCCGGTTTTCGGGCGTTGCCCGGGCAAGGTCACGTCGGCGCCCGGGGCGTCTTGCCGGACCGCTCCGGCGGCGACTTGGCCCCGTCGGGCCTCGAAGGCGTCGGCCAGGGCGTTCTTCAGCTCGTTAGCGGCCTTGCCCAGGGCGGGTTTCTGCTCGCGGGGGGCGTCCTTGAGCTTCTGCATGGTCGCCTTGACGGCGCCCTTGGAGCCGAGGTAGCGAACCCGCCAGGCCTCGAGGTCCTCGGGCGTTTCCAGGCCGGCCAACTCGTCGACGGCCCGGCCTCGAATGTCGTGGATGTCGTCCAGCAGGCCCATGGCGGGCTCCGGCGTGGGAGGGACGGCGCGGACGGAGGCTACGACTCGCCGGCCAGCGCCGCCGTGGCCAGTTCGACGATCCGGTCGAACGCCTCGGGATCGGCGATGGCGATCTCGCTGAGCATTTTCCGGTTGAGGTGGATGTCCGCGAGGAACAGGCCGTTGAAGAAGCGGCTGTAGGCGATCCCGCGTTGTCGGCAGGCGGCCGAGATACGGGTGATCCAGAGGCGCCGGAAGTTGCGTTTCCGATTCCTGCGGTCGCGTGTGGCATTGACGCCGGCGCGGAAGATCGCCTGTTTGGCGGTGCGATACCTTCGGGAGGCGGCCCCGTAGTAGCCGCGGGCGGCCCGAAGGACTTTCTTGTGTTTTCGGTGCCGAGCGGCACCTTTGCGAACGCGTGGCATGGACGTTTTCTCCTCATTCCGCCGCCGGGTGGACTCCCGGATATTCCGGGCGGTTCCGACCAGCCGGCGCGAGGGCCAATGGGTTTCTCGCGCGGGCCGGGCGCCCCAAGGGGCTCCCACCGCCTGCGGCTTCTTCTCGCGGGTTACTGTCCCAACAGTCGCATGGCGTGCTTGATGAAGCCACCGTGCACTTGCGTTGTTTTGCGGAGCCTTCGGAGCCGCTTGGGGGACTTGCGGCTCTTGAGATGCCCCGCACCGGCTCGGTGACGCAGCAGCTTGCCTCGCGCGGTGACCTTGACTCGCTTGGCCACTGCCTTGTTGGTTTTCATCTTGGGCATTGTCGGCAGTCCTATCAGCCCCCGCCAGCGGGGGGAAAGATCGGCCATTGTAGCAGAGCGGGCGCCGCTGTAAAGCCCCGAATGGGAAATCTTGCGGGGTGGGGATGCCCCGGGGCGGGGACCGAAACACCCGGCCCGCGTGATTGCGGACGATTCGACCGCCGCCGACGGAGGCGTCGGGCGGCGCTGCGGGGGCTCTTCGCGGCCGGTGCCTACTCGTGGGCAGATGGTCCCGAGGTCTTCAGCGGAGCCAGGGTCATCGTCAGGCGTCGCCCCTCGAACCGATTCTGCTGATCGACCTTGGCGATCTCCTCCAGCGTGGTGCGGATATACTGGAAGATACGGTGCCCCTCGTCGATATGGGCGAGTTCCCGCCCTCGAAAGCGCAACGTAAATTGCACGCGGTCACCGCGTTCGAGGAACCCCTTGGCGCGGGCGACTTTAATCCCGAGGTCGTGCTCGCCGATTTTCGGGGTTCGGATGCGGATCTCTTTCAGTTCGGTCTCGTGGCGTTGGGCCTTGGCCTTCTGCTCCTTCTTGCGCTGCATGTACATCCACTTGCCGTAATCCATGATCCGGCAGACGGGGGGCTGGGATTGGGGCGCGACCTCGACGAGGTCCATGCCGGCCTCTTGGGCTTGCCGTATGGCGTCCCGGACGTCCACGATCCCCACCTGCTGATTCTGGTCGTCGATCAGCCGGATCGGCGAGATGCGAATCTGTCCATTTCGGCGAAGACTCTTGGCGATGGTTGCTTCTCCTAGTCAGTTCCAAGTCGCCGCCAAGTCCATCCACCGCGGATGGCTCGCGTCGACGCGGGGTCTCTTGAAACGTACCTGCTCTATTGGGATTCAACGCGCACGAGCGGCGTTTCTCCCTTGGAATCGATCTCTTCTCTCAGGGCGGCGACGAGGTCGGCGGTCGCCATGGGCCCGAGGTCGCCGGCGGTCCGGTGCCGGACGGCTACCGTGTCGGCGTCGGCTTCCCGCTGGCCGATAATGGTCATGTACGGGACTTTCTCCAGCGTGGCGCGGCGGATCTTCGCGCCGATCTTCTCCGGCGACGGGTCCAGCTCGGCGCGGAGGCCCGCCTGGCGCAGCGTCTCGGCGACCGACGTGGCGTAGTCGGCCACCTTGTCGCTGACGGGCAGGACCGCCACCTGTACCGGGCTGAGCCACAGCGGGAACGCGCCGGCAAAGTGTTCGATGAGGATCCCGATGAATCGCTCCGGGCTGCCGAGCGGCGCGCGGTGGATCATCACCGGGCGGTGCGGGGCGTTGTCCGGGCCGACGTAGGTCATGTCGAACCGCTCGGGCAGGTTGTAGTCCACCTGGATCGTGCCGAGCTGCCACTCGCGGGCGATGCAATCCCGGACGACGAAGTCGATCTTGGGCCCGTAGAAGGCGGCCTCGCCGGGCTCCTCGGTATAGGCCAGGCCGATCCGGCGAACCACGGTGCGGATGTTGTCTTCCGCGCGGTCCCAGTTCTCGGCCGAGCCCGTGTACTTCGTGCTGTCCGGGTCTCGCAGCCCGACCCGAACGCGGTAGTCGGTCAGCCCCAGCGTTTGGAGGCACAGCTTGGTCAGCTCGACGCACGATTCGATTTCGGTCTCGAGCTGGTCGGCCGTGCAGAAGATGTGGGCGTCGTCCTGGGTGAAGCCGCGCACGCGCGTCAGCCCGCTGAGCTCGCCCGATTGCTCGAAACGGTAGACCGTCCCGAATTCCGACAGTCGGACCGGCAGCTCGCGGTAGCTTCGCTGGGTGGCCTTGTAGATCTGAATATGGTGGGGGCAGTTCATCGGCTTGAGGAGGTAGGCCTCCTCGTCGCCGTCGCCGACGGCCATCGTCGGGAAGAGCCCGTGCTCGTAGTACGGGTAGTGCCCGCTGGTGCGGTAGAGCCCCACCTTGCCGATATGCGGCGTGATGACGGCCTGGTAGCCTCTCTTGAGCAGTTCCCCGCGGAGCCAGCCCTCGAGCTCCATGCGGATGGTCGTGCCCTTGGGCATCCACATGGGCAGGCCCGGGCCGACGTTCTCGTTGATCACGAAGAGCCCGAGCTGTCGCCCGAGGACGCGATGGTCGCGTTTCCGGGCCTGCTCGATCCGTTCGAGGTGGTCGGCGAGGTCTTTCTTCGAGAAGAAGGCCACGCCGTAGACGCGGGTGAGCATCTTGTTGCTCTCGTCCCCGCGCCAGTAGGCCCCGGCGGTGGTCAGGAGCTTGAAGACCTTCAACCCGCCGGTGTTCGGCAGGTGCGGGCCGCGGCACATATCGAGGAAATCGCCCTGGCGGTAGAGGCTGACGGTCTCGACGCCCTCGTCGCGGACGAGGTCGTCGATCATCTCGACCTTGTAGGCCTGTCCGAGCGTCTCCATCCGCTCGCGGGCCTCGGCCGTGGGAAGCTCGATCCGCTCGACGGGGATCTTCTCGCCGACGATCTTGCGCATCTCGGCCTCGATCCGATCGAGATCGTCCTGGCCGATGCTCTCGGGCAGGTCGAAGTCGTAGTAGAAGCCGTACTGGAAGTCGTCCGTCAAGGCCGGGCCGATCGTGTACTGCACGCCGGCGCCGAAGAGGCGGACCACCGCCTGGGCCATGACGTGGGCGGCCGTGTGACGCAGGACCTCCAGGGACTCGGCGTCGCGGTTTGTGAGGATTCTCAGCGTGTGCTCGCCGTCGCCGAGGGTCTCCGTGGCGTCGCGCAGGACGCCGTCGATCTCGGCTGCCACGGCGGCGTCGGCCAGGCGGGGAGAGATATCGCCCGCGACGCGAAGAGCCGAGACAGGCTCGTCATGCTCGACGATGCTGCCGTCCGGCAACTGGATGCGCACTTTCATGGTTGGGTTCCTCGCGGTGGCTTCGAGGGGCATCCCGCGGGCGTCTCGTCGGCGGAAGGTTCGGAAGGAGGTGAACCCACGAGCGTCCGAACGAACCACGACGCCGACGCCGCTCGGGATGGTCCGAAGCGGCCCGTCAACATGCCGTCGTTGTCGTCATGGCAGTTCGCATGCTCGTGTACCGATCCGAAAGGTTTCGCATCAGTATAGGCAACGTATCGCGCTCGACTTCATTGCACAACGTCATTTCTCCGCATTTGGGGAGATTCCCTCCCGACGGGTCAGACCCAGCGGATCATCCCCATCTCCCGGGCGTCGACGAGTCCGGGGTGGGCGGGCAGAACGCGGACGGTGTAGCCCGTCAATCCGCTGTGGGCGCAAGGCATCCGCACGGTATACCGGGCCCGGTGCTCGCTGTTGTCGTCGGCCTGGGCCATCGGGACCGCCTTGCCCACGGTGAGTTGCCCGTCCTGGTCCAGGGGCCCGAAGTACAGTTCCACCGTCACGTCGTTGGGCGTCAGGGCCCCGAGGTCGACGGACGCCTCGACGTGGATCTCGTCCCCGACGCTGACGCCCTGGCCGTTCATGTTGTCCGTGACGCTCTCGACGCGTACGGCGGCGAAATGCTCCCGGAAGTGGTTCTTCCAGGCGCTGAGGTCCCGGGCCTCTCGCATGTCGGAGCCGGTCAACTTGTTCCATCGCTTGGCCGCCGGGGCGTAGAACATCTCCGCGTACTGGCGGACCATGCGGTTCGTGCTGAATACCGGCGCGAGTTTCCGCAGGGCGGCCTTCATCTTGGCGATCCACCCGTGGGGCAGCTTGTCCGGGCCGAGGGTGTAGAACAGCGGGGCGACCTCCTTCTCGAGCAGGTCGTACAGGGCGTGGCTCTCGACCTTGTTCTGGTACTCCAGGTCGTCGTAGCTCTCGCCGGAGCCGATGGCCCAGCCGACGTCGGTATCGTAGCCCTCGGCCCACCAGCCATCGGGGATGGAGACGTTCAGCCCGCCGTTGGCGGCTACTTTCATGCCGCTCGTGCCCGACGCCTCCATGGGCCGAAGCGGCGTGTTCAGCCAGATGTCCACCCCCTGGACGAGGTACCGCGCGACGTTGAGGTCGTAGTCTTCCAGGAAGACGAGCGACCGGCGGAACGCGGGCAGCCTGGCTGTGTGAATGATCTGCCGGATGAGGTCCTTGCCCGGGTTGTCGCGGGGGTGGGCCTTGCCGGCGAAGATGATCTGCACCGGGCGCTTGGGATCGTTCATGAGCTTGGCCAGGCGATCCGTGTCGGCCAGGATCAGGTTGGCCCGCTTGTAGGTGGCGAACCGCCGGGCGAAGCCAATGGTCAGGGCCTCGGGGTCGAGCACCTCTTCGGCGGCGGCCAACTCCGACGAGCCGGCCCCGCGCTTCGTGAGCTGCTGGTGCAGGTGGCGCCGGGCGAAGACGACCAATCGCTCCCGGCGGCGTTCGTGCGTCCGCCAGAGCTCCGTGTTGGGGATCGAGTCGACGGCCTCCCAAGCCGACAGGTCCGAAGGCTTCTCGTGCCAGCGCGGGCCCAGGTAGCGGTCGTACAGGGCGGCCATCTCCGGAGAGATGAACGACCGCGTGTGGATCCCGTTGGTGATGTGCCGGATGGGCACCTCGTCGACGGGCAGTCCGGGCCAGACCCCGCACCAGAGCTTCCGGCTGACGGCGGCGTGGAGCATGCTGACCCCGTTGCGGTAGCCGCTCATCCGGAGAGCCAGCACCGTCAGGTTCATCGGCTCTTCGCCGTTGGTGCTCTCCTGACGCCCCATGGCGAGAAGTTGCTCCTTGTCGAGCCCGAGTTGGGGCCAGTAGTGGCCGAAGTACTTCTCGATCAGCCAGGGCTCGAAGGCGTCGTTGCCGGCCGGGACGGGGGTGTGGGTGGTGAACACGTTGGTGGCGCTGACGGCCTCGCGGGCCTCCTGGAAGCTGACGCCCTGCTCGGCCATGAGCAGCCGGCACCGTTCGAGGCCTAGGAAGGCGGAGTGACCCTCGTTCATGTGATAGACCTTGGGGTTGATCCCCAGGGCCTTCAGCATGCGGACGCCGCCGATGCCGAGGACGACCTCCTGTCGGATCCGCGTTTCCTGGTCGCCGCCGTAGAGCTGGGCGGTGATATGGCGGTCCTCGGGGGAGTTTTCCGGCACGTTGGTATCCAGCAGGTACAGGGAGATTCGCCCGACGCGGCAGTGCCAGACCTGGGCCTTGACCGGGTGATCTCGCATCTCGACGTCGATCGCCAGGGGCGAGTCGTCCGAGCCCTGCACGAGTTCGACGACCATGTTGTGGAAGTCGTTGCGGGGGAACAGTTCGAGTTGCCAGCCATCGGCGTTGAGGCGCTGGCGGAAGTACCCCTGCTGGTAGAGCAGTCCGACCGCCACGAGGGGGATATCGAGTTCGGAGGCACTCTTGAGATGGTCGCCCGCGAGCACGCCGAGCCCGCCCGAGTAGATCGGCAGACACTCGCTGATGCCGAACTCCGCGCAGAAGTAGGCCACCTGCGGCTCGCCGGAATCCCCGTAGGTCTTACGCCACCACCCGGGCGTGGAGAGGTATTCCTCCAGCTCGCGGTGGACGCGGGCCAGATGGGAGAGGAACCCATCGTTGCCGGACAGTTCGGCGAGGCGCTCTTGAGGCATCTGCCCGAGCATGGCGACGGGGTTGTGGTAGCAGCTCGCCCACAACTCGGTGTCCATGCGGCGGAACAGTTCCAGCGCATCGCCGTGCCAGCACCACCAGAGGTTATGGGCCACCGTCAGCAGGGGCGCCAACTCCTCGGGAAGAGAGGGTTTGATTGTGAAGGCTCTCAGAGGTCGCATAGGCTCACACGTCTTCCACTGCGTGTTCCAGCGCCGTTGCGGTGAAGCGGCGCCGACAGAAAATCGGCGGAACCCAAGTCCCACCGTCTCGTCTTCTCATCGGCAAAGGGTGTCTCGTGTATTATAGCAATGCCGGCGTTTTTGCCCGTTCGTGGTCGTCGGGCGTTCGGCCGGCGGGGACAACTCACGCGACCGGGCCATCGTGCCGATGAGAAATGCGTCGGATCAGAAAGCGAGGTCGTCCCCGTGCGCCGCAGAAAGGCAACTCCGAGGATCGCCAGTCGCGTTCGTCGGGCTCGGCCCGGGCCCCGCCGAACCGGCACGCCCAGAAGGACTTTCTGGCGAACCGCACCCGACGGTGATACACTGGAACAGAAGGCTCCGTGTCTCCCGCATGTGCGTCGTGCCGGAGACGGTGCGGAGTCCCAGAGCGCCCAGGGGTTGGATAGGGACGAGCGGCCATGAGCAACCAGAGCGATCGGATGCCGCGGTGCCTTGGTGGATGGATGTTGGCCTTGGTTTTGTTCGTCACGGCCTCCGCGGTGGGGCAGGTTCAGCGGATGGGCAGCGGCCAGGCACTGGACGCCAACCCTCGCATCGGCGGAGACGGGCGGAACACGCCGGCTCCCGTCGCCGCGCCGGTGAACAGCCAACTCTACGTGACCGGGCAGGTCAGCGGGTTGAGGCGATTCCACGGCCAGGTGGGCTACTACGCCGAGAACGAACTCCGTCTGAACCTCCCGTCGGCGTCGCTGAGCGGTTTCCACCGGCAATCGGTGGGGCTGCAAGACGTGCTCCAGGGCCCGTCGTACCAGCCTGCGCCGTATTACGACCGGACAACCACCACGCTCAACGCCCGCGACATCGTGGCCGGCCGAACGATTCCCGGCACGACCGGGGCCGGGGGATTCGCTCCCGCGGCCAGCCCGTTGGGGCAGAAGCTGTACGTGAACGCCGTGGCGGACTTCTACTCCGTCAACGCCCAGGTTCCAGGAATGGCCCTGGCGCCGCCGCTGCCGGGGTCGGCTCTCTCGGCGGATGCGGGGACGGCCCCGGGCACGGCCGGGCCCAGTCGCGGAAGGACCCCCGTGCCATCGCAGAACTGGACGGCTCCGTCGCTGTTCGGCGTGCCCCGGGATCCGGACCAGGGGGACCTGGCCCAGGAGCTCTACCGCCAGGCGAAGCGCCAAGGCTTGCTCGACTCGCGTCTGGAGGCGCGGGTGGACTCGATGGCGGCGGGTTCGGAGCGGCATAAGGACACGGCCACGGAGGCCGGGCCGATCGAGGCGGTCTTGCCCGGCACCGACCGGACGCCGGGGGGGGTCGTGGGCAGAGAGCCCGGCCGGCCCCGGCCCGATCAGGACGTTCTCATGGACATGATGCTTCTGTCTCGCCCCGAGCCGAAGGCCGGGCCGGGTGCGACGACGCAGCCGGCGGCGGCCCCGGCGTCGCGGGCTCCCGCCGGGGCGCTCGTGACGCGAGAGGAAGGCGGGGGGATCGTCCTTCACGGTCTGGCTGGACGAAGCCGAGACCCCTTCAACCTGCGAATGACCCAGGCCGGGGAGACGCTCCGTGGGCGGAGGTACTACGACGCCGTCCGTCTCTACGCCCAGGCCGGACGCATCACCCCCCACAACCCCCTGGCCCGGATCGGCATGGGGATGAGCCTGCTCGGTGCCGGCGAGACGCTCAGCGCCGCCCACCAGGTGCACAGGGCCCTGTCGCTGTTCCCGCCGATGATGCAGAGCCGCATCGACCTCGATACCGTCCTGGACGCCAAGGTGATCGACGCACAGCTCGGGGCGATCGACGATCGCCTGCGCACCGCCGACGAAAAGACCAAGACGATGCTGCGGTTCCTTGCGGCCTTTTTGTACGCCAACACCGGCAAGCTCGACAAGGCCCAGCCGTACGCCGAGAAGGTCCGCGACTCCAGCGGCGACGCCAACCTGCTGCGGGCGTACGCGGAGTTCCTCCTGCGAACTCGACGCCAGGAGGATCCGGCGGCGCCGAAGGAAAACCCCGCCGGAACCGGCGACGGCGGCACGTCAACCTCACCGTAGGGGTGCCCGGCGGGGCGGGCGGTCAGGTCCGCCGCGGCGAGCCCCTGCGACGGGGACTGGCCACCAGGGCGTTGAATTCCGCCAGCATGGCCCCAAGCCGGCCGATCGCCCAGGCGATGTAGGCCCCGCTGTGTGCGGGCTTGCCCCGTTGCTCGGTGTCCAGCCCCTCCCGGACGGCCCTGAGGAACCGCCCGATCTCCGCGCCGCTCAACGGTCGGGGGTTGCGGCCCCACGAACGCAGTTGGTCGAAGCTGCGACGGTGCTTCGGGCTGGAGGTGTACTGCTTGGCCGTAAGGAAACTGCCCGGGCGGCGACGGACCTGAAGCCCCTTCAGCGCCAGGACGATCGGCTCGTAGTTGAGGTCGCTCGACAGGCGGAGGAACTTGAATTGCTGAACGTATAGCCCCTTGGCTCCCGGGGTGCGAATCAGGGGATAGGACTCGTCCGACGCGCTGCTGTGCCGGCGTGAGACCTCCGAAAACAGCATGTGCGGCGTCGGGTCGGCCGCGATGATCTCCTCGCTGCTGAGCCGCAGGATCTGCACCTTCCCGTTGTCCAGGCGAACCGGGTCGCCGGCGATGGCGAACAGGCACTTCATGGCGGCCATCGGGAGCAGGCGGTTCTGCACGGGGCGGTGCTGCGTGCGGAGCTGCAAGGAAATGTGCACGCTGTGCGGGGCGATCGGGTAGAAACTTCGCGACTCCTGGATGAACTGGTTCAGCAGCCAGGGGTCGTCCGTCAACGGGCGAGAGATATTCGCCTCGATGGACAGGTTGCCCAACGCCACCTCGAAGAACCCCCGTCGCGGCTGCGAAGAGGCCTTGTCGTGATGATCGTCGACGTGGCCCCCGAGCTTCCACGTCAACGCGTCGAGCCCGAAGTCCGGGAAGTACAGGAACCCGTCGTATTGCAGGTCCCGCCTGTCCAGACCGTCGGCGTCTTGAATGACAGAGTGGCCGATGTTCGAGAACTCCAACTCCGCGCCCAGGGGTGTATACCCATGGCCGATGTGCTGCTGAATGTGCTGGATCTGGTGCTCGGCCAGGTGAGGGTCATACAGCCTGTCTGCCGTCATGATCGACCGCCGCACGAAGTCCACCAGGTGCTTCTCGCCGAACCGCAGCTTGGACAGTGCCCGGGCGATGGCCTTGTCGATCGCGTCCGGGCGGTGGTTGATCGTGCGCAGGGCCGCCAGCGAACTGACGGTCCGGTCGTAGTACTCCGGCCCGGGGGACAGTGGGTCCAACTCGTAGCGGAAGTCCCGGTGGATCCGTTCCTCGAACTGGTTGAAGACGACCTGGCGCATGACGATGGCGAGGTAGTTTGGGGCCAGGGCGCGGGCTTCCGGATCGTTCACGATCCGGCCGAAGTCTCGCAGGGGCTCATTGGCGAGGGAGTGGCGAATGGCGTAATCGCTGATTCCCCCGGCTTCGAAATGCCTGCGTTTCAGGTCGCGGATCGTCGAGCCGTGCAGCTCGGCTACCGCACGCCGCGACATGCGCTCGGTCCGCCCCAACTGCCGCCGCTCGGCCTCCAACAGGGCCGCGTCGATCTTCTCCTCCAGCAGGATCTCCTGTTTGTAGGGGTCGCGGAAGTCGTACCCGAAGGCATGGGCCAGTTGCTTGAGGTTCCCGACGAACGCGATGGCCTGCTCCCGGCCCGCGCGCGTCTGGACGATCACGGTGCGGCGTGAGTAGTTCCGGCCCTCGTAATGACGAAGCGCCACCAGGCGGTCGCCGGGCAGGGGGCCGGCCAGCAACCCGCGGATGCGCCCGTGCGACTCGGGCACGGCGTAGAGGTAGGTGTGATCCGGGCTGGTCTTCTTGTAGCCGGGCAGCACGGCCTGCCGTGCGCGGACAAAGTCCTTCTGCCCGCCCCGCGGCTTTCGGCGGACGAGCCGCAACCCCAGCACCGCCCGGAACACCTCCGGGTTCATCAACGTGCCGTACACGAACAGGTTGAACGGTTCAGGCTCGGGCATGGCCTTGGGGCCGCTAGGGTCGAATCGAGAGACCGTGGGGCATGGCCGTCAGGGCGACCTCGGACTCGAACAGTTGAGCGAGGCTCAGCAGGTAGCCCAGCATCTGGCGTCGGGGCTCGGAGAGCACAGCCGGCATGCCCTTCCCGGCGAGGAGCCGCTCGACAGCGCCGCCCGGGGGGGCCAGCAATTGCTGGTCACCGTACAGCACGTCCAGGAGTGTCTTGGGCCTGGGCAGCGTGAGGATGTAGCTCCGTTGGATCTTGGCGGCCGACTGGGCGGCCGCCAGGGCTTCCCGGAAGCCGCCGATCCCGTCGATCATCCCGTTGGCGACGGCCTGGCGGGCCGTGAAGATCCGCCCCTGCGTGACCGCGTCGAGGTCCTTGATCCGCTTGCCGCGGGCCTCTCGCACTCGCGAGACGAACGTCTCGTACGTCCGCGTGGACAGGCGGCGGATGATCTCACGCTCCCGGTCGTCCCACGGGCGAGACAGCCGAAGCCCGGCGTTGCGCCCGCGCGTGATCGCGTGGGTGGTGATGCCCACCTTCTCCATCAGGGCGGTCATCGCCAGCTTGCCGCTGATGACGCCCACGCTGCCGACGGTGGCTGCCGGGTCCGCCAGGAGCTTCCGCCCGCCGAGGGCGATGTAATACCCGCCGCTGGCTCCCATCGCGGAAATGCTCACGATTACCGGCTTCTTGCGGGCGCACTTGCGTACGGCCTGGTAGATCAGCTCGCTGGCGATCGCCGAGCCCCCCGGCGAGTTCACGCGAAAGACGACGGCCTTGATCTTGTCGTCGCCGGCTACCTGCCGGAAACACTTGACCAGCGTCCGCGCGCCGACGCGGCGCGTGCCGAGAAGCCCCTCGCCGCTGGTGCCCGAGACGATCACGCCGTGGGCGTGGATTACGGCGATGGTCGGCTCGCGGACCTTCTCGGCCGGTCGCCCCGAGAGCATCATGCCCATCAGCGCCCACGGGTTCGACAGGTCCAGCGGCTTGGTGCGTTTCTTGCCGTAGTCGCCCAGCCAGTCTACCGGCGCGTGCTTGGGCCCGCCGACGGCCTTCTCAACGGATTCGCGCCAGTCGGCCTTGCTCACGAGGCGATCGACCAGTCGGCCTCGCCGGGCGTCGTCGGCGGCGAGCGGGCCGGAGTCGATCACGTGGAGCACGTGCGGAACGGTGAGCCGGCGCTGGCGGGCGATCTGCCCGGAGAGTTGCTCGTAGAGGTCGTCCAGGAGCTTGTTGTACTCGCCCTGGAGTTCCGGGCTGGGGCCGGTTCGGGTATAGGGTTCAGCCGCACCTTTGAAGCGGCCGATCTGCACCATTTGTGCCTCGACGCCGACCCAGTCGAGGGTGCCCTTGAAGAACGACAGTTCGGCGGCCAGCCCGGTGATGGACAACGTTCCGGCCGGGTCCATCGACACGTCGCGCCCCGCCGAGGCCACCAGGTACCCCAGGGCGCTCGTGCTGGTGAGGTGTGCGTAGACGGGTTTGACCTGGTTGAGGCGGCCGACGGCGTCGGCGAGTTCCTGGGCCTGCGCCCAGCTCATGCGGGGCGCGTCGATCTCGATCGCCACGGCGCGGAGGCGCGGATCGTTGCGGGCCTTGGCCAGGCGTTGGAGCCACTGGCGGAGCGTCGCGGCGGTGCTCTGTCCGGCGAAGAGGGAGAACTCCGGCGGGCTGGCGAGGACGGCCCCGCCCAGCCGGAGATGACCGATCCCCGCCCGCGGCGGCTTCTTGGCGGCCTGGGCCTTGGCGGGGGGTTTCTTCTGGCCGGCGGACGGGCGTTTTTTCGGCTTGGCGGGCCGGGTCGCGGGAGCCGAAAGCCCCGTCGAGACCATCGCCAGGACTGCCAGAAGCGTGCAGGCAACCTTGCCGTGGGTCATTGTGAACTCCTTGTGTTGTCGCAGGGCTCGGCGGCTACCGCTTGGCTAGCTTGCCCGGGGTGCAGACGATCCGGAAGCCGACGTTGTAGACCGGTTGGTGCGGCGGGTATCGCCACCGCCAGGCGGACCGGCACGCGGCGAGCTTGTCGTTCCACGATCCGCCGCGGACGACCTTCCGGGCCGCGATGGCCGTCTTCCGGGCGGGAAAGGCGTTTCGCCCGTCGCCGTCGCGGTAGGGGTACGGGCGGTACTCGCTGAGCGTCCACTCGGCGACGTTCCCGTGCATGTCGTGCAGGCCCCAGACGTTGGGCGGGTATCGGCCGGGCGGGATGCTGAACCGCGCCCCGTCGGACGCGCCCGGCTCGACGCGTCCCCAGGCCCAGCCGCTCAGCGTCGAGTCGGCGATGTTCGCGACGTTCCGGAGCCCCTTGTCGCGCGGGCCGAACGACCACGGGGTCGCGGAGCCCGCCCGGCAGGCCCATTCCCACTGGGCTTCCGTCGGCAGCGTGCAGGCCATCTGCGTCCGGTCCGTCAGCCAGCGGCAGAAGGCCATCGCCTCGTACCAGGTGACGCGAATGACCGGCTGGTTCGGCTCGTTGACCGGGTAGCCCCGCGTGAAGCGGTCCTTGAATCGCGCGTCCATGTAGGCGCTGTCGTGGGCCGGGTCGAACTGGGCGTACTGGCGGTTGGTGATCTCGAACCGCCCGAGGTAGAACGGCCGCTCGATGCCCACCACGGACTCGCGGAACTCGTCGGGCGCTCCGCAGGCGTCGCCCATGACGAAGCGGCCGGCGGGGATGGGCACCAGGGCGAGGTTCACGCCGCCGCCGAGATCGAGCGTTTGCTCGCCAAGGGCGGTGTCCTTCTGCATTCTCCGGGCCTCGGCGGCGTCGAAGGGCCAGCCGGGCAGCGTGACGGGCGCGGGCCTGGCCTTGGCGGGCTTGGGCGCCTGGAACGGCGCGATGGCGGCGTCCGCCAGGGGGGCCTCGTCGCGGTCGTCGAGCCCGGCGTAGAGCTTCTTGTACTTGATCCGGCGGGCGACCTGCTCGTCTTCGGGCGGGCGGTGGCTCTCCCGCCAGTTCGCCGCGTAGGGCACGTTGAAATCGATCCAGCCGTAGAGCCGCCGCCACTCGTCGCTCGTCAGGCGAACGTTGTGGTGGCCCTTCTTGAGGCGCTGGACCAACGGGCTCGTGTCGGCGTTCCACTCGCTCGGGGCGGGCAGGTGGTAGTCGGCCTCGTAGCCGGCCCGGCGGACGTATTTCGCCAGCGCCAGGTAGGCCGGGCTGTAGTTGCCCGAGTAGTCCTTGTGAAGCCGCTTGGCGCGGAAGTCGGGTTTGGTCTGGCCGCTCTTGCCCGGCTTGCCGTCGTGGCATCCGACACAGCGCCGATCCAGCACGGGCTGGAGCTCTCGCTCGAAGCCGAAGCCCCGCGTCGGGCCGAACCAGGGCTGAATGTCGGACGGCGAGCGGTGGGGGGCCTTGCCCCCGTACACCGACGGCACCGTGCTCTGCGTCTCGTGGCAGCCGACGCAGGAGATCACCTCGCCCGGCATGGCGGTGAACCAGCTCCGCATGACCTGGAGGCTCTTGCCCTCGGCGTCGAGGGGCTGGACGAAAATCGGCGTGTTGGCCGGCACGCGGAAGTAGGCCGAGCCGTCCGGCTCGACCGGCACCGTGCCGAGGATTCGCTTGACGTCCCACCCTCCCTCGTACGACGCCGCCCGCGTGTCTCCGTTGCCGCCGTAGCGATACACGTGCGAGCCGAGCCGCAGGGCCTTGACCGACCCCGGCGGGAAGCCGCGAATGCCCCCGCCCTTGTAGACGTTGACCATGTAGACCAACGCGTCGCTGCGGGACAGGTCCACCCGGGGCGGGATCACCGGCGGCTTGCGCCGCGGGACCAGCGGGATCGGCATGCTGTAGCCCGTCTCCAGCAGGGGCGTGATGTTGTCGAACACGTCCACCAGGACCACGCTCCACGGGGCCGACGGGTCCATCTTGCAGTTGGCCAGGAAGTACTTGCCCGCCCCCCGGTAGCTGCCCGGCTCGGTCAGCGGGTACGGCATGGCGAACCGAGGCCACCATTCCTTGATCAGCCCGTCCATGATCACCGGCTCGACGCGTTGGCCCCGGTCGCCGATCCGCTGGACGACGCCGTCGGCCTCCTGGCGGCCCTGGGCGTTATCGAGGATCACCATCTGCCCCACCCGCGAGACGCCATGATGCCCCGAGACGATACACACCACCCGCGTCGGGTGCCCGGGGATGGGTCGCGGCCAGTACATCGCGTTGGGCCAGTACGAGTTGCTTCCGTAGTACTCCATCTGGCTCGTGCCGTCGGGGTTCATCGAGAAAAGCAGCCGGCTGAAGTAATGCGGCGTGTCGGTGTACTCCCACCGGGTGAAGACGACCTGCCCGTTGTTGAGCACGAAGGGGTTCCAGTCGTGGTCCTGGTCGTAGGTCAGCCGGCGTTCGTGGGTTCCGTCGTCGTCGATGACGTGGAGGTTACCGACGTGCCACCCACCCGTGCAGGGCACGGCTTGCTCGCAGGCGGTCGAGACAAAGACAATTCGTCCGCTGGGCAGGCGGCAGGCGTCGTAGTGGTGGACGTGCTCGTCCTTCGGATCGGTGATCTGGCGGTGGCCCGTGCCATCGACGTTGACCTCGTGGATGGTCCCGTTGTCGGAGAACAGGACTCGCTTGGCGTCGAAGCTCAGGTCCATGTCGGTCAGGCGCCGGCCCTTGTAGACCGTGCGGAACTTCCCGTCGGGGCGGACGGGGGACAAGGCGACGACCTCGTTGCCCACGTAGTTCGGCCCGCCCCAGTTGGAGCCGAAGCCCGGTCCGCCCCGGCCGAGCAGCAGGCTCTTGAACCGCAGGACCGGGTTGTCCAGGAGGATCGCCTTGCCCTCGGACGCGATCGTCTCGGCCGCGGCCATCAACTCGCCGAGCGCCTCGGGCCGGCCGGCGTGGATGGTCTTCCAGACGCCGTTCATTCGCTTGTCCAGCTTGGCCGTACGCCGCAGGTACTCGCCGCTGCGGGGATAGGCCGGGCCGAACGTCTTCGCCTGGTCGGCGATCGCCAGTCTCATCGACTCGATCTTGTGGTGTTCGGCCATCGCCTCCTGTGCGGTCGCGACGCCGTAGTATCGCTGGCGGGCCTTGGCCACGGTCCGGGCCGGCTGGC
>Ga0272442_10004729_pt1 | contig 18468 bp, 19 predicted proteins | sample SSMForm2O_FD_200262 | JGI IMG/M metagenome (GOLD analysis project Ga0272442, IMG submission 200262) | Marine sediment archaeal communities from Little Sippewissett salt marsh, Falmouth, MA, United States - SSM-Form-2O | ecosystem: Environmental > Aquatic > Marine > Wetlands > Sediment ... | reverse complement strand
CGGTCCGGCCGGGGGCCCGGCCGCAGTGCCGCCGGGGGTGGTCGTGTCGCTCATCGTCGTCCTCGTCTCTCGTCGTCAGTGGTGCAGAACGTCAACGTCTCGGTGTGCCCTCGACGCGAACCGGCGCACGGTGCGCCAGTGCTTCCCGCATCTGGCGCCGTCCTCGGTGGATGCGGCTGCGGACGGTGCCCAGCTTGATTCCCAGCGCCTCGCCGACTTCTTCGTACGTCAGGCCCTCGACGTCGCAGAGCAGCACCGCCGCGCGAAAGTCCGGGGCGAGCGCGTCGAGGGCCGCTTGCACGTCGGCGTCCAGGTGGGCGGCGTCGAGCAGCTGTCCCGGGTCGGGCTCGGCGTCGGCTACTCGCTCGGCCGCGTCCTCGTCAAGCCATGGCTGCGTGCGCTGGCGGGCGCGTCGGCGCACGCCGTCCAGAAACAGGTTCGTGGTGATGCGGTGCAGCCATCCCTCGAACGACCCGGGCCGGTAGCTCGACAACGAGCGGAACACGCGGACGAAGACGTCTTGGGTGAGGTCTTCGGCGTCCTGCGGGTTGCCGGTCAGCCGGTAGGCGAGCCGGTAGACCAGCGACCGGTGCTCGACCACGTCGTCCCACGTTGGCGGTTGCCAGCCCAGGGGGACGACGACTCCTGCCGACGACATGCGCAATGGTCCTTCCGGTCCGGCGCGCGGCCGAGTGCTGCGCGTCGGATTCCATGGTGGCGCTCGCCCCATGGCGCCGCCAGCCGGCGGGGCCGTTCTGACGGTTCTCTGACAAGACTTGACGCAGCGTTCACCGTCCGGCCTGCATCCGGGCCGACGCCGGGTGCCGATAGGCTTGCGCCAACGGTTCGGCGCATCGTCGACACAGAGCCACTCGGGAGATCGCCATCGCTACCACCAGCCCCGTTCCCAAGCCCGCGACATGGGCCTACGCCGACGGGTACCTGATCGAAGACGACATCCTTGCGAGGGCACGAGCCCGCGCGGACGAGGTTGGGGTCGTCCCGGTCGGCGTCGGCGTCGGAACCGCCCTGCGTTTCGTTGCCGCCACCCTGCATGCCCGCAAGGTCGTCGAGATCGGCACGGGCACTGGCGTGTCCGGCCTGTGGATGTATCGCGGCATGGCGCCGGACGGCGTGCTGACCACGATCGACCGCGAGAGCGAGCACCAGCGGCTTGCCCGGGAGGCGTTCACCGAAGAGGGCATTCCGCACACGCGCATCCGGCTCATCCCCGGTCGCGCGCTGGAGGTGCTGCCACGGCTCAAGGACGACGACTACGACCTCGTGCACTGCGACGGCGACAAGACCGAGTACGCCGAGTACCTCGAGCACGCCCTGCGCCTGCTGCGCACCGGAGGCGTGGTGGCGTTCGACAACGCCCTCTGGCACGACAAGGTGGCCGACCCGGCGCAACGTGACCCCGAAACGGTCGCCATCCGCGAGCTTGGGCGGTCGATGCGCGACGACGAGCGCGTCATCCCGATCTTGCTGCCCGTGGGTGACGGTCTGCTGGCGGCCGTCAAGCGCTGACAGGGCTGCGCCTGGTCAGGCGCCCAGGTCAGGCTTCGACCTGCTGGCCCTTGCCGATCGCCACGACGCCTTCGGCGCTGACGGTGAACCCGCGTTCGCGGTCGTGGTTGTGGTCGACACCGATGCTGGCTTCCGGCGGGATCGTGACGCTCTTGTCGATGATCGCGTTGCGGATCACCGCCCCGGAGCCGATGCGAGAGCCTGACATGATCACCGAGTGCGACACCGTCGCTCCCTCCGCGACTCGCACCCCGGGCGAGAGCACGCTGTGGTCGACGAACGACCCGGCGAGGATGCACCCGAGGCCGACGATCGACTCCCGCGCCGTGCCGCCCTGGACGAACTTCGCACCGGGTAGCTGGGGGTGGCTGGTCAAGATCGGCCAGTCGCGGTTGTAGAGGTTGAACATCGGGTCGATCGACACCAGGTCCATGTGGGCCTCGTGGTACATCTTCAGCGTCCCGACGTCGCGCCAGTACCCGTGGTCACGCTTCGTGCTGCCGGGGATCACGTTGTTCTGGAAGTCGTAGACCGCGGCGTCGCCCTGACCCACGATCTGAGGAACGATGCTGCCGCCCATGTCGTGCACCGAGCCCTCGTCGCCGGCGTCGATGCGCAGCGCCTCGAGCAGAGCATCGGTGGTGAACACGTAGTTGCCCATCGAGGCGAAGCTGGCCGACGGGTCGTCGGGCACCGCCGGCGGGTCGGCCGGCTTCTCCAAGAACTCGTCGATCTTGGTGCCGTCGGTGGTCTGGATGATGCCGAAGGCGCTGGCCTCGTCCCGGGGCACGCGGATGCCTGCGACGGTCATCCCGGCACCGGAGTCGATGTGGGCCTGCACCATCTGCGAGGGGTCCATGCGGTACACGTTGTCGGCCCCGAACACCACGACGTAGTCGGGCTCGTCGTCGTAGACGAGGTTGAGCGACTGGAAGATCGCGTCAGCGCTGCCCTGGTACCACCGGGGACCCAGCCGTTGCTGGGCAGGCACCGGCGTGACGTACTGCCCGAGGATGTTGCTCATCCGCCAGGTCAGCGAGATGTGCCGGTCGAGCGAGTGCGACTTGTACTGCGTCAGCACGGCGATGCGGTCGATACCCCCGTTGACGAGGTTCGACAGCACGAAGTCGATCAGCCGGTACGAACCACCGAATGGTACGGCCGGTTTTGCCCGGTCAGCGGTCAGCGGCATCAGCCGCTTTCCTTCTCCGCCGGCCAGCACGATTCCGAGGACTCTTCTGCCTCCACGGCTCATGTCTTTCACCATAGTGTGGAGACATGCGCGTTGCCCTCATGACAAGAGAGTTCCCTCCCTTCGTGTACGGCGGAGCCGGCGTGCACGTCGACCACCTCGTTCCCGCCCTGCGCACACAGCCGGACATGGAGGTGGACGTGTTGTGCTCCGGCGACGACCGTCCGGGGGCGGTCAGCGTCTCAGAGACCGACCCTCGCATGCCGGAAGCGAACCCGGCGCTGGCGCAGCTGTCCACCGACCTGGTGCTGGCCCACCTCGCTGCCCGCGACACCGTCCCTGACGTGTTGCACTCCCACACCTGGTACATGAACCTGGCGGGTCACGTCGGCGGCTTGCTGCACGGACGTCCGCACCTGATCACGGCGCACTCCCTCGAGCCGCTGCGCCCCTGGAAGGCCGAGCAGCTGGGGGGCGGGTACCGGCTGTCGAGCTGGGCGGAGCGGGCGGCCTACGAGGGCGCGGACGCCATCATCGCGGTGAGCCGCGGGATGCGCGAGGACGTGCTGTCGGCCTATCCGCGCGTGGACCCGGCGAAGGTACGCGTGGTGCACAACGGCATCGACGCCGACTTCTACCGTCCCGACCCCGACACCGACGTGCTGGAGCGGCTGGGCGTCGACCCGACGCGCCCATCGGTGGCCTTCGTCGGCCGCATCACACGGCAGAAGGGCGTGCCGCACCTGCTCCGAGCCATGCGTGGGGTCGACCCGGACGCCCAGCTCGTGCTGCTGGCCGGGTCACCCGACACTCCCGAGCTGGCCAGGGAGACCGAGGAGGCTGTCGCGACCCTCACCGCGGAGCGCACCGGCGTGGTGTGGGTGTCGCAGATGCTTCCTCGTGAGGACGTTCGGCAGGTGCTCACGCACGCCACCGTGTTCGTGTGCCCATCGGTCTACGAGCCTCAAGGGATCGTGAACCTCGAGGCCATGGGGTGCGAGACCGCCGTGGTCGCCAGCGACGTCGGCGGGATCCCGGAGGTCGTGGTGCAGGGCGAGACGGGGGTGATGGTGCACTACGACCCACGGCAGACGGACGACTTCGAGGCCGGGCTCACCGAGGCGATGAACGACATGATCGCGCGCCCGGACCGCGCCGCCGCGATGGGGCGGGCTGGTCGCGAGCGCGCGATCGAGTCGTTCAGCTGGGACAGCATCGCCGCGGAAACCGCCGAGGTCTACCGGAGTGTGCTGCGAGGCTGACCATGGGGTGACGGCGCGCACCGGCGGTGTCGGCGCCGAACCGGCGGCTACAGCTGTGCTGCCGCCTTGAGCGCGTCCCCGAGCGCGTCGGCCTCGGCCGAGTTGATCTCGACCACGAGCCGACCACCACCTTCCAGCGGGACTCGCATGACCAAGCCCCGGCCCTCTTTCGTCACTTCCATCGGACCGTCGCCCGTCCGCGGCTTCATTGCCGCCATGTGCGCTCCCCTTCCAGTCGCCAGACACGCCAGCCACATGACGCATCGTTTGCGCCATTATCCCCCACGATCGCCGCGTTCGGGACGCTGCCCACGCACACCGGCCGTCAGCGTGCGGTGCAGCCGGCCACGTGGTCGTTGACCAGACCGCAGGCCTGCATCGCGGCGTAGGCGGTGGTCGGGCCGACGAACGCGAACCCGGCCGACTTGAGCGCGCGCGCCAGGGCCGCTGACTCCCGCGTGCGCGCCGGGACGTCGTCGAGGGTGGCCGGTGCGGGCCTCGGCTCCGGGGCGAACCGCCAGACCAGTCGGTCCAGCGCACCGGGGCCGTCGGCTTGCGCCAGACGAACGGTGGCGGCCGCGTTCCCGACGGCCGCCTCGATCTTGCCTCGATGGCGGACGATCCCGGCGTCGTCGAGCAGGCGCTCGACGTCGGCGGCACCGTATCCGGCGACGACGTCAGGCTCGAAGCCGTCAAAGGCGACCCGAAAGGCTGGTCGCTTGCGCAGGATCGTCAACCATGACAGGCCCGACTGGAATCCTTCGAGAACCAGGCGCTCCAGGATCGCTGCGTCGCCGTGGACGGGCCGCCCCCACTCGTCGTCGTGGTAGGCGACGTAGTCGGCCGGCGCCCACCGGTCAGGCCCCATGCGTGCAGCCCAGGGGCACCGCGGACGTCCGTCGTGACCGGGCTGCGCGGCGCTGCCGAGCTCGACGCTCACCCGCCCGGCGTGCTCGACGGGCTGTCGCGGCCACGCAGGCGGGCAGCCGCGTCACGTTCCGCGATGCCGGCCAGCGTGGTCAGCGACCGTCCGAACCCGGCTGCGATCGCGGCTCGGGCGACCGGCCACAGGGCAAGGCCCAGCCGACCCGCCGGCACCTCGACCTCAGCGGCGTACACGACTCGGGAGCGGTCAGCACCGAGCGCCTCCACGCGAAACTCCGAGGCCCCCCGCACGACTCGTCCGGTCTTGCGGACCCGGCAGCGTGACGGCGGGTCCCAGACCTCGATGACCATCGTGTCCATGAAGCCGAGGCGCCCCACCCCGGTGAAGGCGTGCACCTCTTCGCCGACCGCCCGTCCACCAGTGGGGCCTATCCCCCGGGTATGGGTGAGCAGTGCCCACTCAGACTGACGCTCCCAGTCGGTGAGCACCGACCACGTAGCCTGCGCAGGCGCCGACACATCCGCAGAGACCTGGAACGACTCAGTCACGATCGTTGATGCTGCCACGCAGGCACGGTTCGTGCTTGCCGAGGGCCAGAAGAGGAGGGCACGTGAACCTGCGACTGGGCCCGGTGAGCGTTGGTGAGCAGGAGCACGCGGTCATGGCCATCATCAACCGGACCCCGGACTCGTTCTACGACCGAGGGTCTACCTACGCCTTGGCCGCCGCACTCGACCGCGTCGACCAGGTGGTGGCCGAAGGTGCCACGATCATCGACGTCGGCGGGGTGAAGGCCGGCCCAGGCGATGACGTCGACGTCGCCGAGGAGCTGCGGCGAGTCGTCCCGTTCGTGACGGCTGTGGCCCAGCGCCACCCCGACGTGGCCGTCAGCGTCGACACGTGGCGCGCAGACGTGGCGCGGGAGGTCGTGCCGGCCGGCGCCACGCTGCTCAACGACACCTGGTCAGGCGCCGACCCCGACCTCGCGGCGGTGGCGGCCGAGACCGGGGTGGGGCTGGTGTGCAGCCACGTCGGGCCGTTGGCGCCACGCTCGCGCCCGCACCGGGTCGCCTACGACGACGTCGTCGGTGACGTCGTCGCACGCGTCCTGGCCCTGGCCGAGCGGGCGGTCGGGCTCGGGGCGCGTCCGGACGGGCTGCTCGTCGACCCGACCCATGACTTCGGCAAGAACACCTACCACTCGTTGGCCCTCACCAGGCGGCTGGACGCTCTCGTCGGCACCGGCTACCCGGTGCTGGTGAGCCTGTCGAACAAAGACTTCGTCGGTGAGACGCTTGACCGCCCGGTGGGCGAGCGGCTCACCGGCACGCTGGCCGCCACGGCGGTCGCCCGATGGCAGGGTGCCCGGGTGTTCCGCGCCCACGAGGTGGCGCCGACGATGGACGTGCTCGACATGGTCGCCTCGATCCTCGGGGACCGCCCCCCAGCGGTGGCCCGGCGTGGGCTGGCCTGAGGCTCAGGGCTGGTAGAGATCAGCCTCGTCGCGACGGGCACGAGCGGCATCGGCGTCGGTCAGCACCCGCATCACCTCGTCGAGGTCGTCGGTGCAGGTGATGAGGTCGAGATCGGCGAGGTCGATGTTGCCGGCGTCGGCCACCGAGGTGCGCAGCCAGTCCAGCAGCCCCGACCAGTAGTCACAGCCGACAAGGATCACCGGAAACTGGGTGACCTTGCCGGTCTGGGTGAGGGTGAGCGCCTCGAACGTCTCGTCCATCGTGCCGAAGCCGCCGGGAAACACGACGAAGCCCTGCGAGTACTTGAGGAACATCGTCTTGCGGGCGAAGAAGTAGCGGAAGTTGATGCCGATGTCGACCCAGTCGTTGAGTCTTTGCTCGAACGGCAGCTCGATGCCGAGCCCGACCGACACGCCGTCGGCCTCGACGGCACCGCGGTTCGCGCCTTCCATCACGCCGGGCCCTCCGCCGGTGACGACGGCGTAGCCCTCCCGGGCCAACCTCCCTCCGAGCTCGCGGGCCAGCTCGTAGCGCGGATCGCCGACGGCGGTGCGGGCCGACCCGAAGACGCTCACCGCACGACCGAGCTCGGCCAGCGCCCCGAAGCCCTCGACGAACTCCGACTGGATGCGCATGACGCGCCACGGGTCTTGGTGCACCCAGTCGGTCGGTCCTCGGGAGTCGAGCAGCCGCTGGTCGGTGGTGGTGAGCTCGACTTGGCCGCGGCGCAGCCACACCCGCCCACGACCACGCTCCGGGGGCCGCCCGCCAGCGCGCCCGTCACCACGGGCGCTCACCGCGTCGTCGGGGGCGTGCGGCAGGTGTTCGCGGTCGGTCACCTGCGGCAGGCTAGCCAGCCGGCTCGAGCCAGTGCGCCAGGACGCTCTCGCACCGGTGCAGCTGGTCGACAGGCACCCACTCGTCGTCGCGGTGGGCCAGCTCGGGGTTGCCTGGTCCGTAGTTGATCGCGGGCACACCGAGCGCGGTGAACCGTGCCACGTCGGTCCAGCCGTACTTGGGGCCGACCGGCTCGGCGGCCGCGGCCACCAGCTCTTGGACGGCGCGGTGGTGCAGACCAGGCCGTGCACCAGGAGACGTGTCGGTTACCTCCATCGCGTAGCCGGCGAACAGGTGGCGCAGGTGCGCCAGGGCAGCGGCCTCGTCCTTGTCGGGAGCGAATCGATAGTTCACCGTGACGACGCACCTGTCGGGGATGACGTTGCCGGCGATGCCCCCGCTGATACCGACGGCGTTGAGACCCTCCCGGTACACCAGGCCATCCACGTCGACCTCCCGCGGCCGGTACTGCGCAAGCATCGCGAGCACGGGCGCCGCCTCGTGGATGGCGTTGACCCCGCGCCAGGCACGAGCGGAGTGTGCGGCGGTGCCCGGGACGCTCACCTCGACGCGCATGGTGCCGTTGCACCCACCCTCGAGCCTGCCGTCGGTCGGCTCGAGCAGCACGGCCACGTCGCCGATGACCCATTCCGGGTGGGCAGCCACCAGCAAGCCGAGACCGTTGCGGGTCGCCTCGACCTCCTCGCAGTCGTAGAAGACCAGGGTCACGTCGTGGCGGGGCTGCCGCAGCGTGGCCGCAAGCCGCAACATCACCGCGACGCCCCCCTTCATGTCGACTGTCCCCCGCCCGTGCAGGGCGCCGGTGCGGTCGTCACCCTCGACGCGGACGGGAAGGTTCGCTGCCACCGGCACGGTGTCGAGGTGCCCGGCGAGCACGACGCGCTGCTGCCGCCGCAGGTGAGTGCGTGCGACGACCGTGTTGCCGAACCGCAGCACCCTGAACAGCCCCAGGTGGCGCAGCGTCTGCTCGACGGCGTCGGCCAGCGGGCCTTCCTCTCCGCTGACGGAACGGATGTTGCACAGCTGAGTGGTCAGGTCGACGACACCAGCGTCGACGTCGAGAGGCGGCACCTGCGCGACGCTACCGGGCGGGTGGCAGGCTGGTGCCATGACGCCGACTGACAAGCACGCTGACCAGCCGACGGACGCGTCGACGCCGTCCTCATCGGACCCCCAGGGTGAGCGTCTGGCGTGGGGGGACGGGCTGGCAACCGTCACTGCGGGCGGCGCGGTGCTCGACGCGTGGTTCCCCCGCCCGGCGATGGGCCGGCCCGAGCCGGGCACCGAGCCGGCGGCGGACCTGCTCGCGCTCGAGGGGGTGGACGAAGCACGCGGCGTCCAGCGTGCGTTCGTCCGCGTGGTGGTCGACCTCGACGCACCCCCCGTCGACGTCGCCGACGCCTACCTGCGTCTGCACCTGCTGTCACATCGGCTCGTGCGCCCCCAAGGGCAGAACCTCGACGGCCTGTTCGGCGTGCTGCCGAACGTCGTCTGGACCTCGGCGGGGCCTTGCGCGGTGGACGGTTTCGAGACCACCCGCGCCCGGTTGGCCTCCCACAACCCCGTGACCGTGCTTGGCGTGGACAAGTTCCCCCGCATGGTCGACTACGTGATACCGACGGGCGTCCGGGTCGCCGACGCCGACCGGGTGCGGCTCGGCGCCCACCTGGCCTCGGGGACGACGGTGATGCACGAAGGGTTCGTCAACTTCAACGCAGGCACCCTCGGTGCCTCGATGGTCGAGGGGCGCATCTCGGCCGGCGTCGTCGTCGACGACGGAAGCGACATCGGGGGTGGGGCCTCCATCATGGGCACGTTGTCCGGCGGTGGCAGCCAGGTGATCTCGATCGGCAAGGGGTGCCTGCTCGGCGCGAACGCCGGCCTGGGCATCTCGCTGGGTGACGGGTGCGTCGTCGAGGCGGGGCTGTACCTCACCGCCGGGACGAAGCTGGCGCTTCCGGACGGTTCCACCGTCGCGGCGCGCGAGCTGTCGGGTGCTCACGACCTGCTGTTTCGGCGCAACTCCCGCACCGGTGCAGTCGAGGCACTGCCGCGCACCGGGAGCTGGGGTGGCCTCAACGCTGCCCTGCACTCTAACGACTGACACCCGAGAACGACTCACGCGGGAACGACGCAGCCGCCGGTACCGTTGGTACGACTATGTCCTCCACGCTCCAGCGGCCCGCCGCGCCTGCCACGCCGCCGCGTCGGCGCAGCGCAGGGCGCCGGGCACTGGCCACGCTGCTGGCGATCGTGATGATCGGTGGGATGGTGGTGCTGGTCGGCCGGTGGGTGACGGACGGGGCGTCGAGCCTGGGGTTCCTGCAGCGCTGCGAGGCGAGTGTCGACGGGCAGACGGTCAGCGTCACACCGGAGCAGGCCTCCCACGCGGCCACGATCGCCGCCGTGGCCGAGCAACGGGGGCTACCTGCGCGAGCCGTCACCATCGCGCTGGCGACCGCCTACCAGGAGTCGAAGCTGCTCAACATCGACTACGGCGACCGCGACTCGCTCGGGCTCTTCCAGCAGCGTCCGTCCCAGGGCTGGGGCACACCGGAGCAGGTGCAAGACCCGGTCTACGCGGCCGGCCGGTTCTACGACGAGCTCGTGAAGCTGCCCGGGTACACCGAGATGCCGGTGACCGAGGCCGCCCAGGCGGTTCAACGCAGCGCGTTCCCCACCGCTTATGCCGACCACGAGGCCGACGCGCGCGTGCTGGCCTCTGCGCTCACGGGGTGGTCGCCGGCCGCGTTGTCGTGCGTGGTGCGGCACGGCTCGTTCGACGCCCAGACCGCGGATGCGTCGGGCTTCACGCCGCGGGCTCAGGCGGTCGCGGCCGACCTGCGCACCGTCTTCGGTGCTGACACCCCGATCTCGACCTACCAGACGTCGGGTGGCACCTCGACGCACGACCAGGGGCGCGCCCTCGACGTCTTCTTCCCCATGGAGGACGGCGCGGGGGGTCGCGAGGGTTGGGCTGCCGCCCACTGGTTGGTCGCCAACGCGCAGCGGCTGGGCGTCGCCGTGGTGATCTACGACGACAAGATCTGGTCGGCCCGTCGCGGGGCCCAGGGGTGGCGCGACTACCGGCACCCGTCAGGAAGCACGACCGACACCGACAGGCACCTCGACCACATCCACGTCGACGTCGTCGCCGGGTCGTGACGCCGGCAGGGGCGATCGCCGCTGTGCTGGTGGCCTCAGCCGCAGGCTGCGGCAGCACGGGGTCGGCGGCGCCGACCGTCACGGTGGGCGCCGCCGCACCGATCGTCGTCGAGGTCGCCGACACCGCCGACGAACGCGCCGTCGGGCTCATGGGGAGGGCCGAGGTTCCTCCCGGTACCGGGATGGTCTTCGTCTACCCCGAGCCGGTGTCGAACGCGTTCTGGATGGGCAACGTCGAGGTACCGCTCTCCATCGCCTGGGTGCTCGACGACACCGTGGTCGGACTGGCCGAGATGCTCCCCTGCCCGGCCGCCGACGAGACCTGCCCTCGCTACTCCCCCGGAACCCTGTACACGCACGCGGTCGAGACAACCGGGGGCACGTTCAGCGACGCTCAGGTTCAGGTCGGCGACACCGTCACGACGAGCGGTCTGGACGCGTACGTCAGCCCCCCGTGAGGCGCGCGCAGCCCGCCTCGACCCGTTCGTCGGTGGCGGTGAGCGACACCCGGATGTGTCGGGCCCCCGCGGGGCCGTAGAAGTCGCCCGGTGCCACCAGCACGCCTCGTTCGGCCAGCCACAGCACGCTGTCGCTGCCCGGTTCGTCGCGTGTCGCCCACAGGTACAGCGAGCCCTCGGAGTGGTCGACGGTGAAGCCGGCCTCGCCGAGCGCCGTCGCGAGCATCTCGCGCCGGGCGCGGTAGAGCCGCCGCTGCTCCACGACGTGCGCGTGATCGCCGAGCGCAGCAACCATCGCCGCCTGCACCGGCGCAGAGACCACCATGCCGGCGTGTCGTCGCACCTCGTGCAGGTCGGCGACCAGCGCCGGGTCCCCGGCGACGAAGCCGGCCCGGTAGCCGGCCATGTTCGACCGTTTGGACAGGGAGTGCACGGCAAGCAGGCCTTCGTGCGAGCCGCCACACACATCCGGGTGCAGGATGCTGACCGGCTCGGCGTCCCAGCCGAACTCCAGATAGCACTCGTCGGAGGCAACGACCGCGCCCCGCTCACGAGCCCAGGCCACGACCTTGGCCAGATGCTCAGGCGGCAGCACCCGCCCGTCCGGGTTGGCCGGGGAGTTCAGCCACAGCAGCCCGACACGACGAGGGCCGAGCGCGGTGAGCGACCCGGCTGCGACGGGCTCCGCACCGGCGAGCAGCGCACCGACCTCGTAGGTCGGGTAGGCAAGCTGTGGGAAGGCGACCGCATCATCCGCACCCAGCCCGAGCAGGGTGGGCAGCCATGCGACGAGCTCTTTGGTGCCGACGACCGGCAGGACGTCGTCCGACCGGACGTCGGCGGCCCATCGTGACCTCAGGTAGGCAGCGGCTGCGTCCCGCACGGCCGGCGACCCACGCGTGAGGGGATAGCCGGGCGCCTGGGACGCCGCTGCGAGTGCCCGTTCGACGACCTCGGGGGTCGGGTCCACCGGCGCACCGACGGACAGGTCGACCACCCCGCCCGGGTGTTCCCTTGCACGGTCAGACGCGGGCCGCAGCCGATCCCACGGGAAGTCAGGCAGCCGGGCGGCCGGACTCAGCCGCCGTCGGTTCAGTGCTCTTGCGGCGGCAGTGCCGCCACAAGGGGATGGTCGTGCTCGATCACACCGAGCTTGGCTGCGCCGCCGGGCGAGCCGAGGTCGTCGAAAAACTCGGCGTTCGCGTCGGTGTACGCGCGCCACTCCTCAGGGACGTCGTCCTCGTAGAAGATCGCCTCGACCGGGCACACCGGCTCGCAGGCACCGCAGTCGACGCACTCGTCGGGGTGGATGTAGAGCATCCGCTCGCCCTCGTAGATGCAGTCGACCGGGCACTCCTCGACGCAAGCGCGGTCTTTGAGGTCGACGCAAGGCAAAGCGATCGTGTACGTCACTCTCGGGTCCTCCGCATGTCAGGTGGGGTACCGGCCGGTCATCCTCCAGCCTACGCAGGTGAGGCTCACCCGGTACACACCACCTCGGGTGTCGCCTCGTAACGGGTGTAGATCTCTTCGGTGCTCTGCACCTCGCCGCCGCGCGAGAGCGTGCGGGTCACGATGATGTCGAACCCGTCGGAGCCGGTGGACGGCACGCACGAGTCACCGGCGATGACCGTGCGCTCGTAGGGCCGTGGGTTGAATCGGTTTCCGGTCACCGACTCGACCTCCCAGTAGGGGGTGCTCCAGATACGTACCGTCACCGCGCCCTGGGTGCCGGGCGTCGCCGGCCGTATGAACGACTGCACGACCGCGCCGTAGGGCGTGTTGTTGCCGAAGCGCAGGTCCAGCGAGCCCCAGAAGACCGTTGCCTCGCGGCCTACCGGGTACCTGTCGATGTAGAGCGTGTGCGCGTGGTGCTCGACGTCGGAGAAGCCGGCGAAGTGGCCGGCGTTGAACAGCGTGGTCGCCAGCTGGGAGACCCCACCGCCCACCGCCTCGGCGAATCGGCCGCTCTCGATGATGAACCCACTGGTGAACCCCCGGTCTCGGCGGCGCTCGCCGACCACGTCGTTCATCGAGAAGACGTCCCCGGGCTTGAGAAAGGTGTTGTTGGCCAGCTCAGCGGCCCGCCCGATGTTGACGTTGCGGTACTCCGCGTACGGGAAGAAGGTCGTGAACTCGGCGACCACTTCTTTCACACCGCTGCGGCGGGCGTCGCGAGTGGTGAACTGCGCCGGCTGCGTGGTCAGCGGTAGCCGAACCACCCGGGCTTGCCCGGTCTCGGTGAGTGCGGCGAGCACGTCCTCCACGTAGCCGGAGGTGTCCGGTTGCAGACCGGCCGAGGACTCGATCACGACCGGCCGGCCTCCGCGGATCACGACCGATGCATCGGTGGGTGCCGTGCCGAGCGCGGCGAGCTGGTCGGCGGAGGCCTCGAGCAGCGCCTCGCCGTCCAGCACCGGCGACAGCGCTCCCTGCTCGTCGGGCACCATGGTCAGGACGGTGCTCAGCAGGGCGGTGCTCAGACTGCTGGAGTCGATCTCGGACTCCAACGGCACCGGCCCAGACATCGCCGGCTGGGCGAACTCGCTCAGCGCACGTTCGACCTCGGCCTCGTCGGTCAACGGGTCGGAGTAGGTCGTGGGCAGACGCACCGGCGCGGACTTGGTGAGGTAGGCATCGGCGATCTCGCCGGCGGAGGCGGCCTGGTCGACAGTGCGGCCCTGCTGAGGCAGTGTCGCCTCGACGTTGCCGGCGACGAAGGCGACGGCGCCCTCGACCGCCTCGCGGTCGGCCTGCTCGGCCACGTCGGCGATGGCTGAGTCGAGGGCTTGCTCGTCGACCGTCACCACCGGGTCGACCGGCCCACCTCCCCGCAGGATGGCGTCGACCAGCCGGAACGGGTCGGACGAGCCCACACCGGCGGTGCGGACCGTCGCAGCCACGTCGACGTTGAGTCCGGACTCCGACGGCACGATCGTGTAGCTGTCGTCGTCGACGAGCAACGTTATGGGTGCGTCGGCGATCGGCGGCAGATCCTCACGAAGCTTCTCCTCGGCCTCGTCCTGAGTCAACCCGCCGATCGGGATGCCGAGCACCGTCGTGCCACTCGCGACGGTGGTGCCGGCGCTGAGATACGCGGCAAGGTAGGCGCCACCGAGCACCATGACGGTGACCACCACGCCGACACCTACCCACCGGCGGCGACGGCGCGACCCACGACGCGCATCGGTGCCTCCGGCTGTGACATCAGCCGCCTGCTGGTCCCCCGGAGTGCCGGGTACGGGCTCGGTCATGGTCGCTCGGGCGTGGTGAGGGCGGCCGGCTCGTCGGTGCTCTCCACGGCTCGCTGACCCTCGGGCGACTGGCCCTCACTCGACTGGCCCTCGGTCGGCAACCGGTCAGCCGGTGAGACCTCCGCGGATGGCTCGACCGGCGAGAGGAACGGCACCACCACACCCACGGTGATGACCAGGGCCGCGCCACCGATCAGGGTGAGTCCCCAGACGTCCTCGGCGATCACGAGGTCTCCTTCGGGACGAAACTGACTGAGGACGAGAACCGGCACCGCGAAGGCGGCTCCCACGAGCGCCACAGACGTGCGGGTGCGGCCGATCAGCCGTGCGAGCAACGTGAGCCCGGCGAGCGCCGCGAGCGCAGCCACCATGCCCACAGGCACCTCGACGCCGAGGACGTCGACGGTGGTGCGGTGCACGAAGCTCGCCGCAGCACCGGCGAGCGCTGCGGCGGCGACGAGCAGGACGAGGGCGAGCGCTCTCATGCGCACCCCGCGAACAGGTCGTTCTCCCACCCGGTGGCGGGGTCGAGCGGTCCGGGGCGCCCCGCGGCGAGGCGGTAGAACTCCTGGCTCCAGGCTTCCAGCCCCACGTGGTTGGACAAGGCGAAGAACGGACCGTCCACCGCGATCTGCGTCGCGTGGGCGCGCATGGCGTCGAGCTTCGCGCCGACATGGGCCGAGCCGTCGATCGCGGCACCGATCGCCGAGTCAGGCACGACGAAGGGCAGGTCGTCGACCGACTCGACGCCGAAGAAGTCGGTGCCCGCCTGCTTCATGCGCTCGATGCCGTCGGCGACGTACGAGCGGGGCATGGCGTTCCAGTACACCTTGGGCACCACCCAGGCCTGCCCGAGGTCGGACCGGTACGACTCCACGGCCGCCAGCGACACCCCGTACGTGGCGACCCGATGGGCCTGGATGTGGTCAGGGTGCCCGTAGCCACCGATCTCGTCGTAGGTCACCACCACCTGCGGACGCACCTCCCGAACGATTGCGGCGAGCAGGGTCGATGCCTCGGTCAGGTCGGCTCGCCAGAAGCACTCGGGCCGGTCGTTTGCCGGTGTGCCCATCATGCCGGAGTCGCGGTAGCGCCCCGGGCCTCCGAGAAAGCGGTGGTCCGCCACCCCAAGCGCGGCCATGGCCGCGGCCAGCTCGCCCTGGCGGTGCGGGCCCAGCCCGTCGTCGGCGTCAGCGGCCAGGTGCGCCAGATCGGGGACAAGAACCTCGCCCTCCTCACCAGACGTGCATGTGACCAGAGTGACGTGGGCGCCCTGCGCGGCGTAGCGGGCCATCGTCGCACCGTTGTTGATCGACTCGTCGTCGGGGTGGGCGTGCACCAGAAGCAGCCGCCGGTCGGCTGCGGGCGTGGTCGCGGCAGTGGGAGTGCTCATCATCTGCAGCCTATGGCAGCGTTGCCCCGGTGAGCAGCCCGAGCGCGACCCCGGCCACCAGCGACCCCGCCGACACGACCACGGTGCCCTACCCGCGTCTGGCGGCGCGCACCCTGCGCTTCACCCTCGGGGCTCCGGCAGCCGTCACGGTGTCGCCGGACGGGGCGCGTGTGCTGTTTCTCCGCTCTCGATCCGGGACGCAGCGCACAGGGATGCTCTGGGTGGCCGACGTCGCGACCGGACGGGAGCGCCTGCTGGCCGACCCGCACGACCTGCTCGCCGGCGACGACGAAGACCTGCCCCCGGCCGAGCGGGCACGACGGGAGCGCATGCGCCAGGGTGGGGCAGGCATCACGGCGTACACGACGGATGGGGCGGCCGACCGGGCTGCGATCACCCTGTCCGGGCGGGTGTTCGTGATCGAGGTGTCGAGCGGCTCGTCCACGGAGATCCCGGTGACCGGGCCGGCAGTGGATGCTCGCCTGTCCCCGGACGGGGCCTGGGTCGCCTACCACTGCGACCGCGGCCTGCATGTCGCCTCCGCCGCCGGCCAGCAGGCCGGCCAGGCGCTCGTCGTCGAGGAGGAGCCGACCGTCACCTGGGGGCTGTCGGACTTCGCCCACGCCGAGGAGCTCAACCGTCTGCGCTCGTTCTGGTGGGCGCCGGACTCTCAGAGCCTGCTCGTCGCCCGGGTGGACGAGGCCGCCGTGACGCCGGTGACGACCGCCGATCCGGCCCATCCTGAGGTGCCCCCCACGACGATGCGCTACCCCTTCGCCGGCGAGGAGAACGCGGCCACGACGCTGTGGCAGGTCGGCCTCGACGGCTCGCGGGCCGAGGTCGCCTGGAACCACGCCGCCTTCGAATATCTCGTCGACGTGAGCTGGGAAGCAGAACGCGACGCCCTCGTCACCGTTCTCGACCGTCGTCAGCGCACCATGCGGGTGCTCGGCTGGCGCCCCGGTTCCACAGCGCGCCGACTGCGCGAGATCACCGACCCGGCGTGGGTCGACGTCCTCACAGGCGTGCCCGCCTGGTGGGGATCACGGCTTCTGACAGTGGAACGGGACTCCGACGCCGACGTCATGCGGCTCCTCGCCGACGGCCGTCCGGTGACCCCGGCGGACATCGACGTGCAGGCGGTGTCGGCGGTGGACGACGGCGCGGTGCTGGTGGTCATGGCCGAGGGGGAACGGGAGACGCGGCTGGGCCGGGTGCACGCCGACGGCCGCTGGGAGGTCGTCGCGGCTGACCCGAGCGCCGGCATGACGACCGGGACAGCGGCCGGCGGCACCCTGGTGGTGCGGCGCGACATGCTGGACACGCCCGTTCCGTCGGTCGTCGTCACCACGTCGTCCGGTTCGTTCGACCTGGGCGTGCACGTCGTCGACCCGCAGGTTCGGCCGCGGCCCACCTTCGTCGCGCGCCAACGAGACGACGACCCGCGCATCGCCGTCCTGCTACCGCAGAACCACGATGGGACTCCCCTTCCTGTGCTGCTGGACGTCTACGGCGGCCCGCATGCGCAACGGGTCGTGAGCGCAGCACGGGCGTACCTGGAGAGCCAGTGGTGGGCCGAGCAGGGCTACGCGGTCGTCGTCGCCGACGGGCCGGGCACCCCGGGCAGCCCGGCCTGGCAGCGCGGCATGGCCGGACGTTTCGCCGAGCCCGCCTTGGCCGCGCAGGTGCGCGCGCTGGAGATGGTCTCGCAGAGGTTCGGCGACGCGCTGGACCTGGGCCGCGTTGCCATCCGCGGGTGGTCGTTCGGTGGCTACCTGGCCGCGTTGACGGTCATCGAGCGACCCGACCTCGTCCATGCCGCCGTGGTCGGCGCCCCCGTGACCGACTGGAGCCTCTACGACACCACGTACACCGAGCGCTACCTCGGCCTGCCCAGCGAGCACCCCGACCGGTACGCCGAGGAGTCGCTCCTGGGTCGGGCCTCGAAGCTGTCACGCCCCGTGCTGCTCATCCATGGGTTGGCCGACGACAACGTGTTGGTCGCGAACACCCTGCGGCTCTCGTCCGCGCTGCTGGCCGCCGGTCGTGACCATCGCGTGCTGCCGCTGTCGGGCGTCACCCACATGCCATCGCAGGAGGCCGTGGCCGAGAACCTGCTTCTGGCTCAGCGCGACTTTCTCGCCACAGCGCTGGCGCTGCGTTAGGGCCTGACGTAGATGGCTCTGTAGTCATAAGAGGCGTAGGGCGCGAAGTAGCGCACGCCTGCGAGCCCAGAGCCCCATGCTCGCTGCTCAAGCGTCACGGCTGCTGGCACGACCAACGCGAGTTCGCTGGCCCTGGTGTTGACCTGCTTCCACAGCTCACCCTGGTCGACCCGGCTGGTCTCTGCCAACGCCCTTTCAATCAAGGATGACATCTCGTCGTCCTGCACCCCACCGACCTGGTTGATCTTGGAGAGGTTGAAGCCACCATCACTTGCGTAGAGGGGAGCCAGCACTGTCGAGGCGTTCGGCCAATCCGGGCTCCAGCTCACCCACGTCAGGTGTCCAGCGTCCTCGGGGTCCAGGACTGCGCTGTAGTAGGCCGACGGGTCGATCGGGTTCGGCCGGGTCCGAATGCCCGCCTCCTCCATTGACGCCACGAAAGTCGCGACGGCCCTCGCGCGGGCGGGCGTGTTCGGGTAGTCGAACTGCAGCACCGGCATGGCCACACCCGACTCATTGACCAGCACCGACGCCTCCTCGGTGTTCCCTGAGGGTCCGATGGGCTGACCCAACAGACCGGTCCACATGCCGGTCTCGGCGTAGTCGAGCGCAAGTGCTGGGCTGACAACGCCATCGATGCCGACACCGTGGTAGCCACCGCCCATGACGTCGAGGTAGGTCTCGCGATCGAAGGCAGCGGCGATGGCGCGTCGGTGGTTCAGGTCGGGCACCAGCTCGGTGTTGATCGCCACGTACTCGACCTCGAGGCCCGGCTCGTTCCATCGACGACCCTCCATGTCTGGGTCGTCGAACACGCGGTCGAGGTTCGC
>Ga0272442_10004726_pt1 | contig 18483 bp, 14 predicted proteins | sample SSMForm2O_FD_200262 | JGI IMG/M metagenome (GOLD analysis project Ga0272442, IMG submission 200262) | Marine sediment archaeal communities from Little Sippewissett salt marsh, Falmouth, MA, United States - SSM-Form-2O | ecosystem: Environmental > Aquatic > Marine > Wetlands > Sediment ... | reverse complement strand
AGCTCCATCGGTGTCGGATTGGGTTTGATTTCAAGAAGCGGTTCATCTTTTTTAACAAAGTTGCCTACATCCACAAACAGCCGGTTGACAACGCCGGAAATTTTCGATTTGACGGCAATTTCATGAAGGGGTTCAAGAGAACCGACTGCCAGTGCCTTGTCAATGATGTTGTCCCGTGTCACAGTCACGGTCCTCTGTGATGAATCCGCCTTTTTACCGCCCTTGGATGCAAACATGACAATGACGATAATAATGACAAGAGCAACACCGATGCCGATCATCAGTTTTTTGTTTTTCAAATTCATCAATCCGTTCCTCCAGGAGTGCATGGCTTTTTCAATGGATATCTGCTTTTAAAAACCGGATTTTTCGGTTTGTTGAATATACGAAGCTGATTGATCATTTGTTACATTCAGGAATATCTGGTGAGTAAAAATTTTTTTGTGCCCGATAAACAGCCGGGTCGGGCTGAATCTTGATTTATTCATATTATTGTATTATTTTTAAGCGCAGTCCAGGGATTGACTTTGATGCAGAGGAGGGTTTATGACCGATCTGACATTTCATGATTTGAAAAAGAAAAATGTAGCGGATCTTCGTGAGATTGCCAAGGGCATCGAACACGATGCGGTGCAGGGGCATACGCAGATGAACAAGGACCATTTGCTGCAGGCCATCTGCACGGCCCTCCATATCGACATGCATGAGCATCATGAAGTGGTGGGTGTTGACAAAAGCGCCGTGAAAAAGAAAATCAGGGACTTGAAAAAAGTCAGGGACAAGGCGCTGGCTGACAAGAACGCGAAAAAGCTCAAATCAACACGCCAGGAAATCAAGAAACTCAAGCAACAGCTTCGAAAAGCGATGGTTTAAGCGTTTCAGGACCGCCGGCATGCCTGGCGGTTTTTTTCAGGAAATTTTTGCACATGCTTTGGGAGCATGGGGTCGTGAGTTCCCCCGCGCTGTGCGGGATCAGCGTGATAATATAAATCATTGTGGCTGAAAATCTCACCGCCCCGACGAGAGGGAAAGGCCATTCGCTTTGAAGCGGGTGGCTTTTTTTATTCATTATTTGTTGTCAAAGAAGTATTGGGTTTCACTGAGTTCGATCAAACCTACATATTGCAGTCAACAAGACCAAAAAAATTTCTTGATTCTTAATATAAAAAAATATATAATTACACATATCTCTTTAGAATTTTTCTAACATATATGTATCCCTTTTTTGCACGCAGCAAATTGGGATTACATGACGGAATCTGATTCTTACTCTTGAAACAGTTCTATCCTCAGATTAATTGCAGTGGTTTCTCCAGCCTGTCCCCGGTTCAAAGAAATATCTTGGTTGTTAGCAGTTGGGCAAAAGTGCTTTATGTCAATTTTCTCATGAATTTGGGAGAAAGCCATGATGAAAAAGTACCCTGTAGTTCTTGCCGTTTTATTGATCTCGTTCAGAGGACAGGCAACAGCGCAACTTCCTGAGATTTTATATCCGCCGCATAATGCAACGGGTGTATCGATCAATCCAACGTTAAAATGGACCATACCCTCATGGGCTGACCATTCTAATGTTCATGTACAAAAATATGGAAGCTCACAATATGACTATGAATTTATAGGACTTAATGTGACATCGATTATGATCGGTCCTCTCGATTATAATACCAGGTATATATGCTTTGTTGTTGCTGTAGGCAGTGGAGGTTCATATGAGATTGCCACAGCCCATTTTATAACCGAGATTCGACCGGCTGACCTGACGGTAGCCTCCCTTCAGGTGATTGACAGTGAGGGTCCGGATATCGCATATAGACTGATTGTGACCAATGTAGGAGACAAGGCAACCAATACCAAATTTAAAAACATTTTTTATCTGTCGCAGGACCAAACCATTTCCCCTGTCGATTACCGCATCAATGACTGGAACGTTACCGATCCGCTTGAACCAGGGCAGTCAAAAACCAGTTGGGATCTGACATCCACAGTCAGCGGCGTGCCTGCCGGTACGTACTATCTGGGCGTGATTGTGGATGGAAATGATGACATTGATGAATCAGACGAAAGCAATAACACCCGACATGCAGATTCACCCCTCATCAACATGTCATCAACCAATGTCCAGCAGGGCGAACAATCGAACACGGTCACAGCATTCAAGCTGTTTCAGAATTATCCCAATCCCTTCAATCCATCCACAAGGATTTCTTTTACTATTCCGAAATCGGATTATGTTGATCTGAAAGTATATGATATCTCAGGAAAGGAGGTGGAGGTATTATATGATGGCTGCAGAGACGCCGGTGAATACAGTGTTTTCTGGCACACGAGAGGTCTTCCGGCAGGTATTTATCTGTACCGGTTGAAAGTCGGAGATTATTCAGAGACAAGGAAGCTTGTGTTACAGAAATAAACCAGATTATTGGAATGGATGTAAATTCATTTGGAACGTTACCAAAAACGTATACAGAATCCCTGTAAGTTCCTATATTTAAAATGGATATTTTCTGCTTTGGGAGCATGGGGTCGTGAGTTCCCCGCGCTTTGCGGGATCAGCGTAATAATATAAATCATTGTGGCTGACAATCTCACCGGCCCGACGAGAGGGAAAGAAGTGAAGTCTCCGGCACTTTGAAAGTGCCGGAGACTTTTTTTTAACTGAATGGATGACAGGGATGCCATCCATGTTTTGTTTTGACCTGACGGGAAAAAGGCCGTTCGTTCCTGGTGCGGGGATCGGGGTGGCAAATCCCCCGCTTTTTCGATATACCAAAAATTTAATGAATCAGAATCGCTTTTTTTGTTGTAATTCTATCACCAAGTATCATCTGATAAAAATATTCACCTGATGGCAACTGAATTCCTTTTTCATCGGTTCCGTCCCATGTTAAAACATATCTGCCGGCTGGTTGATATTGATCAATCAATGTATTTACGATCTGTCCAAGGGAATTATAAATAATCAATGTAACACCTTCATTCCTGTCTATCTGATATTCAATTTTTGTTGACGGATTAAACGGATTTGGATAGTTCTGTGAAAGTTCGAATGTGGTCAGTCCACCTGCATGATATTCTTCCACTGATGTGGGTTCCAGATGATACACATACACGGCACCGGAATTTTCTCCCTTGTCGTCATCCTGTCTTGCTGCGACGACAACATCGTCTTGATCAATATCAACAGACAAACCGAAATAGTCCATTGTATCTCCATCGGTTGCCGTCAGTTTCATCTCTTCGTACCAGTGAGCGCCATCCCGTTGAAAAATATAAATGGATCCAGAACCTCCTCCGTCATCGTCATTCAGATGAGCCCCGACAACGATGCGATCTCCGCTGATTGCGACAGCGCGACCAAAATTATCACGCATATTAACATCACTGGCAAATAATCTGTCGACTTTTAGCCAGTTGTTTTCATCTCTTTTGAAAATATAAAAAGAACCCGCTTCCGTTGCAATTGTGCCGTCGTTCCAGGCGCCGACAACAAGATTATCCCCTTCGATTGCGCATGCTTCAAAAAGAGCATTATCCAGACTGTCACCGGGCATCAGCTTTGTTTGTTCGATCCAATCCGAACCGTCTCGTTTATAAATGTAGACAGCACCCGCATTAATCCCTTTCTCATTGTCATTATATCGGGAGCCAATCACAGTATAATTTCCATCCATTGAGACATTGACACCAAACCAGTCATTTGCTGCACCATCGCCAGGAACGAGCTTCACCTGTTCCGTCCAAGAAGTACCGTTTCTTTTAAAAATATAAGCTGAACCTGACCGACTTCCGTTGTCGTCATCAAAAAATGAACCAACCACTGCGTAATCTCCGCTGATGGCGGCCGATATACCAAAACGATCATCTTCTTCGGCATCATGAGCAGTCAATTTTGCCTGCTCAATCCAGCCGGTACCCTCAAGCTTGAAGATGTAGGCTGATCCTGATTTTTCACCATATTCATCTGACCAGCATGCACCAATTACAGCATAATCTCCGTCAATATCAACGGCGTACCCGAATAAACTGGAATCAGTAATATCACTTGCCAGAATTTTCTGTGTCTCGATCCAGTCATTTCCGTCATTTCTGAAAAAATACGCTGCACCGGCATCAATTCCCTTTTCGTTATCGTCTTCTGAAGCCCCCACGATAATATGTCCTCCATTAATTGCAACATGTTGTCCAAAAATATCTCCTGCTTCGCCATCACTGGCGGATAGTTTCGTTTCGATCTGAGCGTTCAAAGAATTAAAAATCATAAAGATAAAAATACATAAGAACCATGATTGAGGAAAATATATGGATTTTTTCATCGTCCGACTCCTTTACTTGTTGAAATAATGGCTCATCGATTATATAATTATCTTGTTATGGTTATTTTTCTTTATTGAACTTTGTCAGGAAAAATGTTTTTTTATTATCGGTAAACGGTAATTTTTACCCAAATTTTTTATACACCGCAGGGATTCCTGCCCCTGCGGTGTATGTGACCTGCGATAGCGATTAAATACTCAATCAATGTCAGTTATCGCCAAATGCATAACACCGGCACCTGCCTTGATCGTACCGGGATTCTACCCGGGAACGTATTCTTTAGGAGGCTTGAACCCGCCAGTTCTGCGTCCTGGAGCAGGAAACTTGGGACGATCCGGATTTTGCCGTTTCACAAATAATACTTGAATAAATAATGTTACCAAATATCATTATGTGATAATTTCAAGAAATTCATTCTGAATGTTCAGTGCATAGGATGCGAGGTAAGATTATTTTGAATATATAATTGTGAGATGAAAAAATCAAGAATGAAAATTGGAATAAAAGGATGATCGCGAACAGAAATTAAAATGTTACCAAAACAACGACATAATTGGTGTAAGCTCTTATATTTAAAATGCATATCAATTGCTTTCGGAGTATGGGGGACTGTAATTTACCCGCGTTATTCGGGATCAGTTTGATAATAAAAATTCTAAAGAGGCTGAAAATCTCACCTCCCCGACGAGAGGGAAAGAAGTGAAGTCCCCGGCAATCTGAAAGCGCCGGAGACTTTTTTTTTAAAACTGACCGGGCGACAGGGATGCCATCCCTCTAAGGGATGGCATCCCTGGTTTGTTTTGACCTGACAGGATAAAGACCGTTCACGATGAAAGAAGCGAGTGGTTCATGATATTCAAAATGTCGGGTTTTGCTTCGTTCAACCCGGCCTGCGGACCGGGAAGTCCACATCGATCATAACGAGAAACCAAAATATATCATTGCCCCACATCACTTGTTTCGAAAAGAACCGATCCAAGCGTCACCATCCCTCCGCATATCAATGCCAGCATCGCAAGATCGAAAAGAGGAGGGTGGGCGGAGACTCCCAGTAGCCCGAATCTGAGCCCGTCCACGCCATACGTCAACGGATCGATATAAACGAGCGGTTTCAGGAAAGCAGGCAATCCCTTGACTGGATACAAAGCGCCGGACAGGAAAAAAACAGGGAAGACGACAAAATTCATGATCAGTTGAAAACCGTGCATGTCTTTCATCCTGGATGCAAATGCCAGCCCCAGTCCGATAAAGGTGAACGCAATTAAAATCATAAAGACCAAGGTGAGTAAAAATCCCGGCAGGCTGTGAATTCGAAAACCGAACACCATGCTCAGAAAAAGAATCAGGAGACTTTGAATCAGTGAGACGGTGGAACCGCCTGCCATACGTCCCAAAACGATGGAGAGACGCGACACGGGAGTGACCATAATTTCCTTCAGAAATCCGAATTCCTTGTCCCAGAGTACCTGAAGACCGCCGAACATGCTGCTAAACAGCAAAGACATCCCGACAGCGCCCGGTATTAAAAAAGTGATATAGTCCATACCCTCGGGCATATCCGGCATGGTTGCCCGGCGGAAGCCGGATCCCAGGAATATGAGAAAAAAAAGGGGCATAATCAAGGCCCCCACCATCCGGCTCTTGGCCCTCCAGGTCCTTTTCATCTCCCTGAGCCACAGCATATAAATTGCCTGCCCGCTGATCGATCTCATTGATTGATTCCCTTTCTGGGTCGTTTGAGTTATCACATTCCCTTCCCGATGATAATAGAAATTCCTATACTCTCTACTACATACTATATACTTCTTTCTTCTTGTATTTTTCACCTTCTCCGCATCCGAAATCCCGGCCTTTTTACTTTTTCGGAATGTCCCGACTCCCGATCGCGAAGCGTGGCCCCTGTGAATCTGAGAAATACATCCTCAAGACTCGGTTTGTGGAGTTCCACGCTCAAAACCTGCAGTCCATGTTTGGCGGCATGAGCGATAAGCACGGGGATTTTCCTTTCTCCGTTTTCAACCATCAGGCTGACCTGGTTTCCATGCCCGACTTGTTCTCTGACGATATCGAGGCCGCTGAAAATTCCGTTATCGCCACCTTCTGTTTCGAGCGTGACGACATCCGCTCCGATGAGGTCTTTGAGATTTTTGGGCGTATCCAGGGCAACAATCTTTCCCTGATCCATAATACCCACGCGGTCACACAAACAGTCTGCCTCCTCCATATAATGGGTCGTCAGGATCATTGTCGTCTTGTGTTCCTGATTCATTTTGCGGATATAATCCCATATTTTCCTCCGCGTCTGGGTATCGAGACCCAGTGTCGGTTCATCGAGAAACAGGATTTTGGGCAGGTGCATGAGACCGCGCGCAATTTCGAGACGCCGCTGCATGCCACCCGAATAGGTCTCCACGAGACTGTCAGCTCTGTCAGATAACTCAACAAGATCCAGCACTTCATGGATCCGTGATTTCCTGAAGTCTTTTTTCATGCCGTACATGCGACCATGAAAATCCAGATTTTCGCGTCCGGTAAGCTGTCTGTCCAGCGCCGGTTCCTGGAACACCATGCCGATACTGGCCCGCACCGCATTGCGGAACTTGATGATATCATGACCCGCGACTGAAGCAGATCCCGAGTCGGGTTTGAGCAGGGTGGTAAGCATTCTCATTGTCGTGGTCTTGCCGGCGCCGTTGGGCCCCAGCAGGCCGAACAACTCACCCTCCGGCACCTGGAATGAGAGATCGTTCACAGCAGTGATCTGTTTGAATGCTTTGGTCAGATGATGAACTTCAAGAACAGGCATCATTTCTCCATGATCCGGAGCACTGCGTGTTCCGCTTGATCCGGATTTTTTCTTTTGTCGGATTTGTTACCAAATATACCGATACGCACGTTATGCAAATGCTGCGGATGCAGAAAACCAGAGTCACATCCTGTTCCTTAATTGTAACATGGGAAAATCCGGAAATTGTGATGTTTTTGACCGGCATTCCCGGGGCACGGTTACCGGCTTTTTCTCGCGGGGAGCAGCCTCAAACATGCGAATCACTCCTTATCTGTTTTTAAAATCAACAGGGGGTACTCATTGTCTGCCGGACCGTGCCTTATTTCCGTCAATCCGGTGAAAATGGACTTTGCGGACGGATCCGCATCAGATTTTTTAAAATATCATGCGCGATTGGTGCGGTAAAAGATTATAGAAAATATAAACTACGGGTCTGAAAAAATCAAGCAAGGAAATTGACATAAAAATGAAAAAAGTGAAACTGAATGGATTCCGGAATACTGATTCCGGATATTTTTTCGGGAACGGATGATGTCCCATTCCTCAGCACCCGGTTTATCAGTCCGGGACCGGGCATCGGCAGGATTTGCATGCCGCCGGGTGGGTGTCTGAAAATATCACCTCCAATCTTGCATGACGGATGCTGCGACTATTAGTCATCCTGTTTTTGGATTTCTGAATGTTTTTTGACGAATCAATCAGCAAGGCACCGGAAGCGGTCTCAACGCCCCGACTGTGTTTATGACAGTCCGAAAATTGATGGGATGAAGATTGGAGATAAATTGCCCGAATACGTGGCATACCGCAGTGGGGTTTGAAATATCCGGTGCAGACCGGCTTTTTACAGACCCGGGTGAAGCAATACCGGAATGCGAAGACAAAAACACATTGGAACAGGACATCTTGCGTTATTTTTCTGCGACATCAATCTTCTGTTGAAAAAAAGAAAAATATTTTGGATATTCATGCGGGTGGCGTCCCGGTGAATTGGCCGGACGTGCAGCATGGTACAGTGTGCATCGGAAGGAATCCGGATGCAGTTGTCCCGATCATCCCTGTAAAAATAACAACCTGAAACAGGTACCACAACAGGAGAAATAACATGAGAGAATGGATTGCTGCTGTGAAGAACGCCGCTGTTCTGACCGTGTTGACAGTATGTGCATGCGGCGGGGGCGATTCCCCGGACCGGCTTTCTTCTGCCACACATATCCGCATGCCGAAGATATTCGGCTCCCACATGGTTTTACAGCATGGCCGGGATATCGCTGTCTGGGGCAAGGCGGATCCCGGCGGGGGTGTCACCGTGGTTCTCAATGACCATGCAGCCCATGCGAGGGTATCGGCGGACAGCACATGGCGTATGATTCTGCCGCCGCTGAACGCAGGCGGGCCGTATGAGATGCAGGTTCTGGGAGCGGACACCACGGTGTTCCGTGATATTCTGGCCGGTGAGGTCTGGATTTGCTCCGGTCAGTCCAATATGGAATGGCCGCTGATTGACGCCCGAAACGGTGATAAGGAGGTTGCGCGGGCCGACTATCCCGATATGCGGATTTTTACGGTTCAACACAATACGGCATTCCGGCCCCTTGATACACTGGAAACCTGTGGATGGATGCCGGTGAATCCGTACAATAGCCGGCATTTTTCGGCCGTGGCCTATTTTTTCGGTCGCGACATTCACAGGCACGTAAAAGTGCCGGTGGGATTGATCCATTCCTCCTGGGGAGGGACGCCCGTCGAAGCCTGGACCAGTCAGAAAACGATAAAAAAGCAGAAAGAATTTAAGGCAATCATCAGGATGCTGAATGAAAAAAGGAAGGGGAAGACGGAATCCGCGGTGATCAATCCCTTTTCATCCTGGGAAACGCAGGTCAGGGACTGGCGGGCATGGATTGATGAACAGGACATGGGACTGGCCGATTCTGCGAAAACCTGGTATGATACAGAAACCGGGACGGAGGACTGGCCTGTCATGGATATTCCCCGGCCATGGGAGACCGGCGGACTTTCGGGATATAACGGCGTTGTCTGGTTCAGAAAAGAGATCACATTCGGGGGAAGAGACCCGGAAAAATCCTGGACCCTGTGTCTCGGTCCTCTGGATGATATCGATTTTACATGGCTGAACGGCCGTCTGCTTGGCAGCGAGACAGTGTATAATACATACAGACGGTATCACATACCCGAAAATCTGGTCAGGCCCGGACGCAATGTTCTCACAGTCAGAATTCTGGACTACACGGGAGTCGGCGGATTCTGGGGAGCACCCGGTGATATCAAACTGATCAGTGATGCGGGAGATTCCATGTCTCTGGCCGGACCGTGGCGGTACAGGCCCGGTGTCGACATGAAGACGGCTGCCGGATATCTGAATTCACCGAAGTATCTGCAGCAATTGCCCACAGTGCTTTATAACGGCATGGTCGCGCCGCTGATACCGTACACCATGCGCGGTGTGATATGGTATCAGGGAGAGGACAATGCAAGCCGGGCTTATCAGTATCGACACCTTTTTCCCGCGATGATCAGGGACTGGCGGGCCCGCTGGGCTGAGGGTGATTTCCCCTTTATTTTTGTGCAGCTTGCCAACTATATGACCATTGCCGGAGAACCGGGAGAATCCGACTGGGCAGAGCTCCGGGAAGCGCAGCTCATGACCCTGTCAGAACCCAATACCGGCATGGCAGTGGCCATCGATATCGGGGAGGCTGAGGATATTCATCCCAGGAACAAACAGGAGGTGGGCAGGCGGCTGGCGCTTTATGCAAGGGCCTGTGTATACGGTGAGGATGTGGAATATTCCGGTCCGATTTATCATAAGATGCAGACAGAAAATGACCGGATACGGCTGATCTTTCTGCATGCAGCCTCCGGTTTAACGGCAAAGGGAGGCGTGTTGAAGGGATTTGCCATTGCCGGTGAGGATCGCAAATTTGTATGGGCGGATGCGGTCATCGAAGGGAATACAGTGGTGGTGTCCAGTCCCAGTGTGCCGCATCCCGTAGCGGTCCGGTACGGATGGGCCAATAATCCGACATGCAATTTGTACAACGGGGAAGATCTGCCGGCATCACCCTTCCGAACCGACAACTGGCCGGGGATCACGAAGGACGTTTTATTCTGATGCACCGGACGGCAGATTCCTGTTCTGGAGATTGATTCCACTATGTCCCGGGCCGGACATCGTTTCAGATATGCGTTGGACTGTGGAAAAATGGAATGCGAAACAGGGAGAATTCTGAGCAGGAGACCCGGTAACAGGGGATTGACTGATCAGCGTTTTCCTTGAAAAACAGTCCGTTATTTATCCTCCGGCAGTGCATTCCCGGGGATGGCCCGGATGGTGCGTGTGCCGGCGATATCAGTATCCTGATCAATCAGCCGGAATTCAAAAGTCAGTTTCATCAGACTGCGTACCGGCTCACGATTGATGGTGGCCGGTTTGAAATTCAGGGTTTGGACATGCTGGACAGCGGCCTGGTCCAGAATGGTGCTTCCGGAGGATTCCTCAATCGATGCATCAATGACATGTCCCTGACTGTCAATACTGACCAGCACCTGAACGATCCCCTGATGTCCTTTCAACTGGGCCAGATACGGATAATTGATAGGCAATTTATGGGTCTGCATGGGGGGGATGTACATCAGAGGTGTATCATCTTCATTTTCGGGAATCGCCCGTTTCGGCGGTTTTTTATAGAAAACAACGATCTGATTGGAATAAACCCGGAAGGACAGACCGTTATCGGCGGCAATGCGCCTGAGAATACTCTCGGCCGGTACGCCGGTCACCGAGTATGATGCGTATTTTTGATGAACGAGTGCATCCTCGTACACAAAACAGAGCCGGGTCTGGTCAGAAATATCTTTCAGAATCTCCCGAAGAGGCATCCTGCCGGCATGCAGCGTGACACTGGTATGGTACGGCCCGGTCTCCGGGGATGCGTGCGCGGCACAAATAAACGAAATCATACATGCGATCAGCATGCATCGTTTCTGTAAGATGAATCCCGGCATGATACTCCTGTCATACGGGTTATAATGATTGAACTTCAGGCCACTCACAGATCCGGAGGTTTCTGAAAGCACCCGAAGGGTGGTAACTGAAATTCTGTCCGGAAAACAGCGAACGGACACTCCGGAGCGGCCGGCACCAACATGCCGTTTTTCATAGTCACTGTATCGCGGTCAGTCTCAAAGTGACCGGTGAATGCTTGCTCACAGTAATCCACCGCCCGGCTGCGAGGGATGTGTGCCGGGTATGCCGGGTGGTACATTCCCTGCGATGTCGCCCGAAAAGATGACATAAACACCGTCCGTGAATCTGTAATTGATTCCCAGGGTCAGGCATACGGCATCGAGAATGGTCTCAATATCAGTCTTTTCAAATACAGCGGTCATACTGCGGTTCCCGAAATGAATGCCCGCTGTTTCAATTTCAATATCATAGGCCCGTTCCAGTTCATCCAATACGTCCTCGACGGATGATTGTTCAAACACCAGTCTCCCGTTCAGCCAGCCCAGCACATACTCCGCATCCTGCCTGCTGGGTGTGCGCGGAGGCAGGGTTTTTGATATGCTTGAGCTTTCATTCGCCATGAGATCCACGAATTGTTTCTGATTGGATTTGGATGAAAACCGGACTTTTCCCTCCTGGACAATCACGCGGGTTTCATTCCGGCGCGCCCAGACGTTGAACTTCGTTCCAAGCACACGGGTTCTGGCATTTTCCGTAACAACCAGAAAGGGCCGTGACGAATCGGGAACCACATCAAAGAAAGCTTCTCCGGAAAGAATGATTCTGCGCTCGGTATCCGGGAATTTTTTCGGGAACCGCAGAAGGGTTCCGTGATTCAGCCGGACGGAAGATCCGTCGGGCAGAATCACACGGGCCGTGTTCCTGTTTTGCGTCTGGATTTCCCGGAAAGCACGGGCAGAAATCGTGTTGTAACGAACAAGCAGAATGAGAATGACCGCCGCGGCAGCCAGTCCGGCTGTTGCCGCAATCCTGTGTTTCACAAGGGCGTCCGGGAAAATGTGCCGCATTCCGGATACCGGCCGTGTCACAAAACGGGTGGCAGGCGCGATGCGTTTTCTGCATTGCCGAAAACGTTCCCATTCCTCGTTGATGTCCGGAAAGACCTCAACCGGTCCGGGAGATGTCATTTCCCAGGTTTTCTCCAGGTCCAGGTATGTTTGTTTGTCGGCCGGTTTCTTTGCGAGCTGCCTTTCAAGCGCCATTTTCTCTTTCTGAGAGTTCTGACCTGTCAGTGATTTCAAACACAGCCTGATGAATTTACTTTTTCGCATCAATGTCTTCCTTACGTTGTCTCATCCGCCTATCATCTTATCCGAGCGCGCGTCTCAGGCGAAGCAATGCCTGACCGATTCGTTTTTCAACGGTTTTTATGGAGATGTCAAGAACATCGGCTATTTCCGCGTACTTCAGTCCGTCATACCGGCTCATCATAAAAACAGTCCGCAAATGAACCGGCAGATTTCCGATGGCCGCTTCAATATCCATTTTAAGCTCGATACGGCTTTCCTCTCCGGTTTTATGGGGCTGATTCAGGTATATATGCTCTGAGTTTTTACGGCGGAGATAATCGATTATCAGATTATTGGCGATACGGTACAGATAGGCTTTTATTGATTTGTTTTCATCAAGAGATTCCCTGTGATGCCAGAGACGGGTGAATAATTCCTGAATGAAATCTTTGGACAGCTCCAGGGAGGAGATGCGCCGGATCACGAAGGCAAACATCATTTCGTAATAACGGTAATAGAGCACCCGAAATGCCAGATCATTGGACTGCCTGATGGCCATCACAATATCGCGATCCGGGCTTTCATTCCAATCATTCATCCGGTACCGGGGTGATTGTAATCCGACGGAGGGAATTGTATAGCCTAACATAATCATCCAATCAGTAAATTGCAACAACATCATAATGTTTTATTCTTCATTATATATTACGTTTGGCCCTGATGATTCCCTATCATCATACACATGATCATGCTGCCGGGAGTTTGAAATGCCCCTTTTCCTGGGTATGACTGATATTCAAATCCGCCTGAGGCGGATTCCCGATTCTGCCAGACCGATCGCCGGCTTTCAGCCTGATCAATGCGTGCCTTTGGCCACGGGGCGGACCATCCCATGTGGCCGTGTATGTTTACACAAACAATGCATTGCATCTAAGGCATGATTTATTTATATTCCGTGTAACATTTCTCAATAAACTTAAAATATATTTTTTTATCCTTGGAAAGGATGCCCATGATTCGGTTCAAAGCCTCTTTGCTGGCTGCAGATTATGGATGGCTGGCCAAACAGGCTGTTGAGGTGGAGAAGGCCGGCATAGACGGGATTCAGATTGATATTATGGACGGCCGGTATGTTCCCGATATTACATTCGGACCGGGAATCGTACGCGCCATACGCCAGGCTGTTTATGTTCATCTTGAAGTTGATCTCATGATTGTCGAACCCGAAAAACATATTCAGGCTTTTGCCGATGCCGGTGCCGACCGTATTATTCTGCATCTGGAATCTTGTACGCATCTTCACCGTCATCTGGACCTTGTCCATGAAATCGGGAAAAAGAACGGCGTTGCCGTTGCGCCGGGCACGCCTGTTTCTTCTCTGGTCAGTGTTCTGGACGTTGTGGATTTTATTCAAATCATGACCGTAAATCCGGGGTGGGGAGGCCAGACCCTGATTCCCAGTCAGATTGAAAAAATCAGGAAACTCCGTTCCATCCTTGATGATGCCGGCCTGTCCATACCCATCGGTGTCGACGGCGGTGTTTATCCGGACACGGTGCCACTGATTGTCACTGCCGGTGCGGAAGAACTGGTTTCCGGAACGGGACTCTTCAACAATGAAAAGACAGTCCGGGAAAATCTTCGCCTGCTCAGGAAAAGCGTTCCGGAAAAATGAAGCGCCGGTCACATGTCAGGCATTACATGTTCGGAATCCGAAACTCGTTACAGAGGTTCGGGTTTTTTTATGCCGGAATCCGGCCGGGACGTCAGCCACTGCCGTTTACAGATGATTTTTATTCACCATGTGGAATGGTGATTGCAGAATAATAAATAAGCCATTTTTCATTGCGTCGAATTTCATTTTGTTGGATTTTGCATCGGCTGGATGTTTTATATTTCATATTGTGACTGTACCCGGGATCCGGCGCATGGAAAAATGACGAAATGACTTGGAATGATCCGCACGTACCGGGGTTCCATCACATGGTTCGGAATATTTTCCGTTTCATATTTCTTTTTCTTGCCTGCATCATGATTCCCGCCTATTCGGGAGCGGATACCGTCTCATTTGAATATTTGTCTCTGGAACACGGGTTGTCCCAGAGCAGTGTGCTCAGCATCTGCCAGGATCAGCGGGGATTCATGTGGTTCGGCACGTATGCCGGTCTGAACCGGTATGACGGATACGCTTTTGAAAAATTCCAGACGGACCCTGAAAATCACGGAAGCCTCAGCAATAATGCGGCAACGGTCCTCTATCTGGATCGATCCGGGAACCTGTGGATCGGCACGGACGATGGGCTGAACCGGTTTGACAAGGATCAGAACAGGTTTACGCGCTTTGAGCATGATCCGGATAATTCACGATCCCTGTGCAGCAATACCATACGGTCAATCCATGAAGACAGCCAGGGAAATCTCTGGGTCGGTACGTTTGACGGCGGCCTTCACAGGTTCAACCGGAATACAGGCCGTTTTACCCGGTATCATGTTCCGCTGATGCCGTCCCAGGATCCAAGAAGCCAGGCTGTATCGGCCATCTGCGAGGACAGCAAGGGAAATTTGTGGGTTGCATCGGATGCGGGTCTGTTTGTTTTTGACCGGGCAGAAGAGCGCTTCATAAAGATTGAACTGCGGGACAGCCAGGGACAGGCAAATCTCGCCCTCGGCGCATATCGTCTTCTGGAGGACAGTGACGGGTGGTTATGGATCGGCACCTGGGGGAACGGTATTTACCGATATCATCATGAAACGAAAACATGGTTTAATTACAGGAACGTGCCCGGCGATCCTTACACCATATCAAACAATATCATCGAATGTCTTCTCGAAGATTATCTGGGGAATGTGTGGATCGGAACCCGGGGCGGCGGATTGAACAGATATGATTTCCGGAAGAAGCAATTTGAGAGTTACCGGCACAACCCGCAGGATGCAACGAGCCTGAGCGCCAACATTGTATTAAGCCTCTTCGAGGATCAATCAGGCATTCTTTGGATCGGCACTGAATTCGGAGGATTGAGCAAGGTCAACCTGCGCCGCAAAAAATTCATGAATTATACAAGGCAGACATCAGGAGACAGGGGGCTTTACAACTGGACCATCAACAGCATTGTGGAGGGACCGGGATCTGGGGGGCGTATTTTGTGGATTGCGACAAACGGAGGCGGTTTGTGCCGGTTTGACCGCACGCGCAACAGCTGGACAAATTTTACGACATCGGGAAAAGGCCGGAACAGGGTTTCCTATAATGTGATCAAGAGCATGGTGATCGATCACGCCGGCAATCTCTTGCTCGGACTTCTGACCGGTCTTGACCGGTTTCACCCGGAACGGGGATTAATGCGGCACTGGGAATACATCCCTGAAAACCCGCTCGGATTGAGCGATCCGGATGTCTTCAGTCTGATGGAGGACAGGGAAGGACGCTTGTGGATCGGCACTTATGGCGGCGGCGTCAATCTGATGAGCTCCGGGGCGAATGAGTTTTATACTTTTCCAATCCTTGAAGGGGACAGCTGCGCCCTTCAGAATGATAAAGTATGGTGCATGCTTCAAAGAAAATCCGGACAGATATGGATCGGGACCGCCAAAGGACTGCACCGCTATGATGCAGTGACGGGATGCTTCAAGGTTTATACGGCGGATGGACGAACGCCGGGCAGCCTCAGCAACAATAAAATTCAGACACTCTATGAGGACAGCGGGGAACAGCTGTGGATCGGGACCAATCTTGGTCTGAACCGCTATGATGAGCAGTCCGACAGTTTTTTGGTCTACAGACAGTCTGACGGGTTGGCCAGCGATGTGATACAGGGAATTCTGGATGATGCACACGGGCATCTCTGGATCAGCACCACAAAAGGTCTCTCGCGATTGAATCGGGAAACGGGGGAATTCAGCAATTATTACCATTATCATGGTCTCCAGAACAATGAATTCTGTGTCAATGCCTGCGTTCACCTGTCCACCGGAGAACTTGTTTTTGGCGGCATTTCCGGTTTCAACATTTTTCATCCGGACAGCATTCACACCAATCCCTTCATTCCGCCGGTTGTAATCACTGATTTCAGGATCAACAATCAGTCCGTGCCACTGGGACCGATGCGGGATGGACGAACCATTCTTGAAAAGCCCGTTTCTGAAACAGAATCCATTACCCTGTCTTACCTGGATGACGTGCTTTCCTTTGAATTTGCCTCGCTGCATTTCTGTTCATCGGAACATCTGCAGTATGCCTATAAAATGGAAGGATTTGATCAAAACTGGAATGAGGCCGGCAACCGCCGGTATGTGACATATTCCAATCTGCCGCCCGGCAGATTCACGTTCCGGGTTCGCGGTACGAACAGCGACGGCGTATGGAATAACGATGGAAGCGCGCTGAGGATTGTGATCAGGCCGCCTTTCTGGCATACTGTCTGGTTCCGGGTCATTTTCATTCTCGCGGTAGTGATGATATTCCTGACACTGCACCGTTTGCGGGTCCGTCAGATTCAGCATCGGAGGGATGAACTGATCCGGGAAGTGCAAAGCCGTACCGCCGCCCTTGAACGCTCCAATGATGAGCTGAAGCAGTTCGCCTCTGTGGCATCGCACGATCTGCAGGAGCCCATCCGGGTCATCTCCAGTTATGTCAAGCTGCTGGCCAGACGATACAAGAATCAACTGGATGAGGATGCGAATGAGTTTATTGAATTTATCGTTGAGAGTACCGAGCGGATGTATCAATTGACCAATGATCTGCTGCACTATTCATACATTGCCACCCAGGGCCGGAAACTCGAACCTGTCGACTGCGAAAAGGTTTTTAAAAAAGTCATGCAGAACCTGCGGGTTGTTCTGATGGAAAATGAGGCCGTCGTCACCCATAATCCGCTGCCGACTGTGATGGGAGACAGGATGCACATGGAGCGCCTTTTTCAATGTCTCATCGGCAACGGTGTCAAATATAGAAAAAAGAATGAATCTCCCCATATTCATGTCAGCGTCAAGCGAAAAAAGAATGAGTGGCTCTTTACATTTGAAGATCATGGCATAGGCATTCATCCCAAATATCACGAGCAAATCTTCGGCCTGTTTCAGAAGCTGCACACATCCGGTGAATACAAGGGGACGGGTATCGGACTGGCATTGTGCCGGAAAATTATCGACAGACACGGCGGAAGAATATGGGTGAAATCCGAGGAGGGACAGGGGGCCACATTTTACTTTACGCTGCCTGACCAGAAAAATGCAGACGGGGAAGACGGCAAATCTCCGGATGCCGCTCCCCGCTGATGGTTGTCTGTCCTGGCAACTGCCTTCACAGCGGTTCCATGCCGCCGTTTTTTCCTTGTGCCTGGAGATTTTATCTGGCCTTGCGTATCAGAATATCGCCATTGTAGGTGGTGAACTGGAGTTCCTGGCCTCCGCCGTTGATGGTTCCCAAATACGCCCGTTCGATGCTGACCTTGTATCTTCCGTTTTTCTCACGGGATTTTTCCTGGTGGATCCGGGCCGGATTTTCGGATGCCTGAATGGGAAAATCACTGAATATCTCACCTTGTTCTGTTTTGAGTTTGACACTGGCTTTCAAATCCGGCGGAAATGTGACATCCACATCCCTGTTAAAGCTGCCGAAAGCCATAATCCGGTCTGTATCTACTTTCCTGAACACAACATTGATTTTTCCGTTATGTGTATTGGCGACCACGCTGCCCGAGATACCTGTCATGACGATATCGCCGTTGTGATTCTCCACTTCATGCGTCCCGGTGAGATTTTCAACAATGATATCACCGTGATTCAAGGCGCTGAGTTCCACGGAACAATTCCAAGGCACGCGTATATTCAGATCAACCGTATGACGGTGTGATTCCACATCAATTTCAACCACATTGTCTTTTTCTTCGACTTCGAGAGCACTGGATATCGCCGGAATATGAATCATACCTTCCACATCCCTGCCGTTTTTTCCGGACCGGCTGACTTTCTTCATCTGGGTGACGGCATCAATTTCGATGTCGGATCCTTCATATCCGGTCACGTGAATACCGCCGTTCATCAGTGATGCATACAGCTTGCACGGTTTGCCCGGATCGGAAAGCGGGACAGTGAGATGATCG
>Ga0272442_10004725_pt1 | contig 18488 bp, 25 predicted proteins | sample SSMForm2O_FD_200262 | JGI IMG/M metagenome (GOLD analysis project Ga0272442, IMG submission 200262) | Marine sediment archaeal communities from Little Sippewissett salt marsh, Falmouth, MA, United States - SSM-Form-2O | ecosystem: Environmental > Aquatic > Marine > Wetlands > Sediment ... | reverse complement strand
CAACAAGTATTACCTGGTTTTACCGCCAAGCGGGGATGCGGGATGACCGCAGCATGAAAGGCAAGGGCTTGCCGAGGAAGCGAAGGCGGAAGGGGGTCATAGGGGGCGAAGCCCTCCTATTTCACTTAAGTTTTTTAATTTCTGTTTTGTCTAAACGTGCTGTTGAAATTTTGAATAAAATTGATTTTTCACCTCATGCTTTGAGAGAAGGTATTGATGGTTTACAAATATATGTTGATTATCTTTATTCTGCTTCTGAGTTATTGGATCGTGCAGCTGATATTGCTAGTGAATCTGCAATATTAGTTCATGATAACGAAAAAAGATGGCGAATGTTTAATAATAAAGTAGCCGGGCTTTCTAAAAAATAATTTTTATTTTTTTCTTAATGAATTAGATTGAGTTAGTTCTTCCATTAGATCTATTTGGATTTCTTGTATTTCTAATAGTCTTTGCCATTGGTTCATAAGTAGATGATCTATTTTTTCATGTAAATGTCTGATTTCTAATTCTGCTTTTAGATTTACTCGGTAGTCATGTTCTGATCTGAGGCGGTCTTTTGCTCCTTCCCTGTTTTGGCTCATTAAAATAATAGGTGCTTGTATTGCTGCAATACAAGATAGTACTAAGTTTAGAAGAATAAATGGGTAAGGGTCAAATGGTTTCCACAGGAGTATTACAGAATTTATCGCAATCCATACTATAAGAACAATGGCGAATCCGATGATAAATTTCCAGCTTCCAGCACTTTCAGAAAGTTTATCTGCAAGTTTTTCTCCGGTTGTTAATTTCTGATCAAATTCTTCATTGATGTTTTTAGATAGTATTTCGTTTTCTTCAAGACTTTTCATTACCTGGTTTTCTAAGTTTGAAAGTTCTCCTTTTTCTGTTTCAAGGACGTTTTTTACGTGCTGTGCTCTGAAATGGTTTAGATCTGAAAGACAAATGTAACCATCACTTTTCCATTCAGGATAACTTTGTTTAATCGTGTCCGAAACTGGTTTGCTTACTAATTCAGCAGGTATTATCTCTGATGGTTTCTTTGTTTTTTTACAAATCTGACAAGTTAATGTTTTTTCAGAACGTTTTTTCATAAAATTTAATCCTCGTTTTCTTGTTTTTCTACAATTTGTAAATATTTTTTATGAATCATTTTTTTATCAAAATCATAGAATTCTTGTAGCATTTTTTGCTGTTCTTCTTCTGTAAAATAATCCATACTTGGGTAGAAGAATTCTTTATCTTCTATTTCTATGTGTACTGGATACAGTATTACTAGTTTTTCTAGGTTAGTTGTTATTTCTTTTATTGAGCTTGTTCTTCCTTGGATATAGTTATTGTTTTGATTTGAAAGATCTGTTACTATTTTCCTTGCATATTGATGATCTTGTTCTAATTTGTTTATAGTGTTTTTTAGATTACTTGGTATTTTTTTGTTTTTCAAGTCTCTAAAAAGCATGTCTTCTTCTTTTCCATGATGTGTTCTATCAGCATATGTTCTAAAAAAATCAACACTTGTTTGGATAAAATCTGAATTAACTTTTTTGGTTTTTTTAATATTGTTTAATTCTTTTTCTAAAAGTTTGATTAGTCTTTCTATTAGTCTGTGTTCTCTCATTAAAAGTCCTATTGGTTTCATATTTTGCTCCCTCTATTTTTTTATATGGAGGATGGGACGAGGCCACTTGTAATCATTTCTTTTCACCTGGGAATCTAGGATTCCGATTTGGCTCTGAAAACCTATTGTTTTTTGGCCCCCAATCTTTTTTATTATACATTTTCAATTATTGTTTGTTTATATAAGAATGACTAAAAATTGATTAGAAAATAATTAAAATATAATTAAAAATTTTAATTACCAAGAGGTTTTTTCAATAACTGCAATAGGGTTATTTCATCCTCTGTTAGATATTGTGTTCTTATCTTGTTTTCTCTTTCAAACAACATAATATCACTCCTTATTTGCTTTAATTCTATGTAAGTTGATAAGTTTGACTTAAAAATAGTTAAAAAATATCTTAAAAATATATTTTATACTTGGTGTTAACAGTAAATATTACTATTTATAGAGAGAACGCTATATTGGTGCTATGAAGATTAGAAGTGTCTCATTTGATACATCGTTTCTGCTTAAGGATAATATTTTAGTTGATACAGTGGTTAAAAAACTTGCACGTGATTATACCCCTTGTTTTATTACTTCAACTGTTGTTTCTGAGTTGGAGCAGTTGAAGATCTGGGGTAGGATTACTGAGAAAGACTATAAGAAGGCTATGAAACGATGGAAACATACACATGCTAAGCTTATTGATTTTAAAAACAGGTTGCTCTCTGATGCTTTTGGAAAAGCTTGTATGATTTCTATGGAGAAGCATCATGGTGTGAAACCTGAAGATATAATTAATGATTGCAGTATTTTGGTCTCAACCTTGAAAAATGGTGTTGATGTTTTTCTTTCTGAGGATTTTCATTTTACGTCTAAAATAACAAAAGAAGTTGTTGATGAGGTATCTCATGCAGCTTGTAATGAGTTTCATATGATGTGTGATACCCATTTGTATAGTATGAATACTGAGACTTTTTTAGAGGCTTATCAAAATGGAAGTATTGATCTCGAAATAGTTGAAGCAAGGTTGCAAAGTATTCGTAAGAAAGGTAAACGGTTACATTCTTTTGATTAGTAAACAATGATTAGATATTGGAGTATTTAATAAAATTCATCTTTAAGGCTATTTATAATAATAAATTGCAATAATCATTATTGTAATCACACTAATCGATATGTCAATTCTGCAATTTTATTTATAAGTATGAACTGTTACTCTATTAGTTTTGGGGGCAAATACACGAAAAAAGAACTTAAAAAAACTGAGCTTAAAATTTCAGGAATGACATGCGCAAGTTGTGCTGCTAACATTGAGAAATCATTATCGCATCTTGAAGGAGTTACTAAAGCACAAGTGAATCTGGGAACTGAAACCGCTACGATAGAATATGATCCAAATAAAGCTAAGCTTTCTTATTTGAACAAAGCTGTGACAGATGCAGGATATGAAGTAATTAATGAAAAAACAGTGATAAAAATTGGTGGTATGACATGCGCGATGTGTGTTAAAACAAATGAAGAAGCCCTTAAAAAATTAGGCGGTGTAATTAGTGCTCATGTAAATCTTAGCGCTGAGAAAGCATATATTACATATAACCCACAAATAACAACAATTGCTGATTTGAAAAAAGCTATAGAAGATGTAGGTTATCAATTCCTTGGCGTACAAGGGGAAGAAACTGAGGATTTGGAGGAAAAATTAAGAGAAAAAAGTTTGAAAGAAAAACGAAATCGAATCATTATAGGTTTTGCAGTAAGCATCCCCTTATTGATTCTTATGTATATTCCTCTCAAATGGCCTTTTCCAATGGCATATTTCATGCTCGTGGTTTCAACCCCGGTTTTCGTTTATATTAGTTATCCAATTTTTCAAGCGGGTTATCGCTCTTTAAAAAATAAGTCTCTAAATATGGATGTCATGTACACTATGGGGATAGGGGTTGCATTTGTTTCAAGTATTTTTGGTACATTTGAAATTGTTTTAACCAGAGAATTTTTATTTTATGAAACAGCAGTTATGCTTGCCACGTTTCTTACTCTTGGTCGTTATCTAGAAACAAGGGCAAAAGGAAAAACTTCTGAAGCGATAAAGAAACTTATCGGATTGCAACCAAAGACTGCTATTGTTATTCGTAATAAATCAGAAATAGAAATACCAATAGAAGATGTTCAAATAAATGATATTATTGTTGTTAAACCTGGAGAAAAAATACCGGTTGATGGCATTGTTATTGATGGGGAAAGTTACGTTGATGAATCAATGATATCTGGAGAACCAATACCAGTTTTAAAGAAAAAAAACAGAAATGTTGTTGGTGGAACTCTTAATAAAAATGGTATCATCAAACTCAAAGCAATAAAAATCGGAAAAGATACAATGCTTTCTCAAATTATAAAACTTGTACAGGATGCTCAGGGCTCAAAACCCCCGGTTCAACGTATTGCCGATAAAGCAGTTTCTTATTTTATTCCAACAGTTTTGGCAATTGCTGTTCTTTCATTTATTATATGGTATTTATTGCTTGGAAATTCCCTGCTTTTCTCTCTTACCGCTTTGATTTCTGTTCTTGTAATTGCTTGTCCTTGTGCTCTTGGTCTTGCCACACCAACAGCGGTCACTGTGGGTTTAGGTAGAGGTGCTGAGCTTGGTGTACTTGTTAAAAAGGGTGAAGCCCTTGAAATCCCTCAGAAATTGACAACAATAATATTTGATAAAACCGGAACACTTACTAAAGGAAAACCAGAAGTTACAGATATTACTGGAATTGGAAAAGATGATGATGCCTTGTTGAAGATGATAGCAAGTGTTGAGACCAATTCTTCGCATCCCTTAGCAGAGGCCATTGTTAGAAAGGCTTTGGAAAACAAGATTGAATTAGTACCAGTAAAAAAATTTAATACTCTTAGTGGAAAAGGGGTAACTGCAACAATCAATGGCAAGGAGATGATTGTTGGAAATAGAATGTTATTTTCTGAGAAAAATATTTCATTTAATAAATCTGAAGAAAAAATTGTTAAACTCGAAACTGAAGGAAAAACTGTATTACTCATTGGAGCGAATAAAAAACTAATTGGATTGATCGCAATAGCTGATACATTAAAAGAAACAACAAAAGCTGCAATATTAGCATTTAAAAATATGGGATTAAAAGTAATCATGATCACAGGTGATAACAAGAGAACAGCATCTGCTGTTGGAAAACAAATCGGAATTGAAGTTGTTCTTGCCGAGGTATTACCACAAGATAAAGCATTAGAGGTAAAAAAACTTCAAGAAAAAGGTGAAATAGTTGCCTTTGTTGGTGATGGTATAAATGATGCCCCAGCACTTGCACAAGCAGATGTTGGGATTGCTATAGGTAGTGGTACTGACGTTGCAGTAGAAAGTGGTGAAATTGTACTGGTAAAAGATGATATCTTAGATGCAGTAGTAGCTGTTCAGCTTAGTAAGAAGGTCATGGCAAGGATAAAACAAAACATTTTTTGGGCTTTTGCGTATAATACTGCATTGATACCAGTTGCTGCAGGATTGCTTTATCCGTTTTTTGGTATCACATTTAGACCAGAATTTGCTGGGTTTGCCATGGCGATGAGTTCTGTAACAGTTATTACTCTTTCTTTGTTATTAAAAGGATATATACCGCCTATAAAAAGGAAATCATATGTATAATGGAGGTGAAAAAGAATATGGCAATAGATCCTATATGTAAAATGACAGTTGATGAAAGCACTACAAAGTACATTTCAGATTATAAAGGTAAGAAATACTACTTCTGTGCACCTGGTTGCAAAAAAGCATTTGATGAAAATCCTGAGAAATATATCGATTAGAAAACTCTAATCTTTAGTGCTTATTATATATGCCTCTCCAACAACAATTTCAACTGGTAAACCCCACATAGAAATAACCGAAGAATAAACTTTTTTAAACCCTGCATCATTTAATGCTTCTTCAACAAAAATTGGTCTACAATCAAGCAGCCTGGGAAACATACCATGTAACCATTCGTACATCCTAACCATTACATTGCTTTTTTTCTTAGACAACGAAACAACACCAATCCGTCCACCTTTTTTAAGAACACGAAAACACTCAGACAACACTTTTGGAATTTCAGGTGTGTCAAAAAGCTCCAAAGTAAAACTCATAAAAACTTTATCAAAAAAATCATTCTTAAAAGGAAGATCAACCGCGTCTTTATTTACCAACTCAACACGATCGAGTAAACCTTGTTTCTTAAGCTTCATTCTAGTGACATCAAGCATTCCTTCTGAAATATCAATACCATAAACCTTACCTGAATCACCAACAATCTTTGCAAACTCTATAACACTCTCACCAGTACCAACACCTATTTCAAGAACTATATCACCTTCTTTAAAAGAAAGCCTTTCCACACCCAACTGTATATATTTCCTTTCAAAACTACCTTCAGAAAAATCATACAAACGACTAATACGACTATAAAACACTCTTGCATCATCTTTAGAACGAGTAACACGAGTAATCTTATTTGGTTTAACCAAAATTACACCCACCAAACACAATAAATATTTTTTTATGTTTAATTCTCTTTCATTTTAATAGCATGCAACACATCTGACCAAGATATAATTCCTACTGTATTTCCGTTTTCTTGAACGATTAACCTATCATTATGATTCCTAGCCATTGTCTTAAATGCATTAATAGCATCATCCTCAGGAGAAATTGAAAGAAAATTCTTATGCATTACATCCTTAATTAGAACACTATCTTGCCTATCTTTTCCAATACCACGAAGATCCATAACAGATACAGTACCAACAATTTTATCATTCTCTATAACAGGATAACCAAGATGTTTATGAGCAAACATATAATCAGAAAGCTTCCGCAAACTCATATCAGGTGAAACAGATTCAACATTAGGAGTCATAATATCCTTAACTTTTACATTTTCCAAAGCAAGAGACACACCAAGAGCCTGCTGCTCTTGAGATGCACCAAAATAAATAAAAATAGCAATAAAAGTCAACCATAGGTTATAAAAAATCCCAAAAACAGCCATAAAAATAGCAACACCCTTCCCAAAACCAGATGCTACTCTTGTAGCTTTACCATAATCCATACGCATTGCAAGACCTGCTCTAAGAACCCTTCCCCCATCAATAGGAAACGCGGGAATGAGATTAAAACCAGCAAGTAACAAATTATAAAATGCAAGAGTACCAAAAGAAACAGATACAATCTGTAAAGATAAAGAACCACTAAACTGATTAATAAAACTATAAACTAGATAAAGCACAAAACCAATAAAAATACTTACAGCTGGTCCAACAATAGCTATGCTCATCTCCTGCTTTGGGTTACGTGGGATTTCCTCAGTTTGAGATACACCTCCAAAAATAAAAAGAGTTATACCATTAATTTTATATCCAAACTTTTGAGTAACATAAGAATGACCAAGTTCATGAAGTAATACACATACAAAAAGCAAAACTGCAATAACAACTCCAAGTAAAAATTGAACACCAAGAGAAATCGGTAAATTACCAAAACCAATAGTAAAACCAAAAATAGAAAAACTTTCAGCAGCAAAAGCCCATGCAAATAAAGCAAGAATAATAATAAACGAAAAATGAACCTTTATAGGAATACCTATAATTTTTCCAATCTGAAAACTTGTTTTCATGCAATTCCACTAGTTGGTTAATACTTATAATAATGACTTAAAAACAATTTAAAAATAGCTAAAAAATAAATATAATCCAGATACACATCTAATATATGTTATTTTTTCAGGTATTTTGGTATTTAAAACCCTTCCTCTTCACTAAGTTCATATTCCCTGAAACTACACACAAGATTAACGGTATTTTCTAATTTTATCTTCAAGGGCAATACCGGCTTTTGTTAGATACAGTATTAAACATACAACTATAATAATTATTGAAACTGCAAACATAATCCAATCATATACAAGTGCATGATGATTATAAACAATTTTGATAATATTTACTATGCTCATAAACCCAATTCCAGCGAAGAAACTAATACCTATAGGCAACCAAATATCTCTTTTTTGCTCGTTTATCATCTTCTTCCCCTCAAACTATGATTTCTTTTAAATTCAATATTTTGGAGGAATGCTTTTGTCCTCTACTTCTTTTAAGTATTTATTCTCTACCCATCTGTCTGCACCAAGTGCAAGAATACTTACAACAGCAAAAATAATCATACCTACATGTGAATATTCTTTGAGTATTGCCATTATTGCTGTTATGATTATTGCATAGAGCAATGTATTGGTTATATGCCTTCTATATCTATATTTCATATTGTTTCTTCCTTTTTTGTATCTTTATTTATAGTTTTATATGAAGAATTAATTGATACTGAATCTTTTAACATACCCATAACTGAACAATATTTATCGTGTGACAAACTGATAGCTTGTTCAAGATGTTTTGGATTAATATTCTCACCATAGAACACATACTCAAGATGAATCTTTGTAAACACCTTTGGATAACTATCTGCACGCTCAGCATCAATATTAATTTCAAAACCTTCTAACAATACTTGTTTTTTCTTTAAAATCGAAACGATATCAGACCCTGCACAACTACCCAAAGCAAGTAAAACCATTTCCATTGGATGAGTTGCTGCATCTAATCCACAAGTATCTTTTGATACATCAATGGCCGTCCAGTGGTTACTATCAGCTTTACCAATAAAAGAACAGCCTTCAACCTGTTTTAATACAGCTTTCATAATTATTTACTCCGTTTCAACTACATTCTTATAATCTGATTTCTTCTATCCGCTCAATCATAAAACGTTTTTCACCTTCACTAATTTCAACATCTAATACAGGATAAACGTTTTTCTCCTCGTACGTCTTATGTTTCAAAAGCATTACTTCCATATCAGAAACATCAATAGATTTACCGCTTCTCAATCTTTTTCTCAACAATTCAACTTTTTCTAAAATACTAGTATGTTGTTTAGAAAGATTTGTAAATAATTGATGCCCATCTTCTATATAATCAGGGTTGTAAGAAGTAAATATTGCACGTTCTTCAACAAAAAAATGTTTATCAAGATTCCATTCAAATGTATTAAATGACTTTAATAATACATCAAAATCACTTTTAATATTCTTCTTAACATCTTCAAGATATTTCATGAGACGATTATGGTCCTTAACCATAACATCCAATATAGCATTTGATTTCATTTATTTTCTCGACTCCATATTCATTTTTTTACAATCTAATTTCTTTTATACGATCAATAATAACACGTTTTGTACAATCATCAATCTCCTGATCCAAAAGCGGATAAACATTTTTCTCCTCGAACGTTTTATGTTTCACTAACAACTTTTTTAATTCATTCAAATCAAAAGGCTCTCTTTTCTGTAACTTTTTCCTTAAGGATTCAATCACAGTTAGAATTTCTGTATGTTGATCCATAAGATCTGAAAAAAAATTATATTTTTTATCAGGCTCATCAGGATTATAAGAAGTAAAAATAGCTTTTTCCTCAACAAAAAGATGTTTTTCTAAATTCCATTGGAAAGTATTGAAAGAATTACTTAAAAAACCAAAATCACGACCAAGATTATTTTCCACATCTTCAAGATATTTCATAATACGATTATGATCTTTAAGCATTAAATCCAAAATCTCAGTTGATTTCATTTTCTCATCCTATAACTATTCAACAGTTATAACCTCAACAGGACAACCATCAGCAGCTTCTTGTGCACAATTATTAAGATCATCCCCCACTTTACCCTCAGCAGGACCATTCGTCTGATACTTTTTTGTTATGCTTGCCTTTTCACCGCTTTCAACAACAAACACTTCAGAACAAGCCTGCTCACATGCGCCACATTCAATACATTCTTCTTGATTAATACTTACTTTCATATTTTTTATGCCTCCAAATATTTTATTTAATATGTTTTTTCATATCATCAATAAATTTCAACGGATTTATTGGGGTAATAACATAGTTATACCCTTTTTTTGTAGAAACTAAAACACCATCATCAAAATTACTCATAGCAACAGTTGCATTACCAACACCTGGAAGATAATATCTGCCACCTAAAAAACTAGCACCAAAAAGTCTAAAACCAAAAGGAATAGGAACCTTTTTAACCTCTTTAATATCAGAAAACATAATCTCATGTTTTTTAAGCAAACCACCTATTAAAAGCCGATCATTAGATATAACAAAACTAAATCTATATGCTCTAAACAATGTAAAAACAATTATTAAGAATACTATAAAAAAAGCTATAACAAAAATAATTTTATCAAAAAGAGTCATAGGAGCAAGAAGTGGAATACCGATAAACATAATAGCTAAAAAAATCAAAATAGTCCAGTAAAGACCAGCTATCCATTTTGAGACTCTTGATTTGAAAACTATATTGTTTACCGTATCCATCTATATCTCTCCCTATTTTCCTAGTGCTTGTGTCAAATCCATTGCATGTTCTTGTTCCATAGCAAGAATCGTTCTTAGTTGCTGCGCAAGAGCAAATTCCTTAAGTTGCTCAGCTTGTTCAATACGTATCTTATAACGACTGATAGCATCTTCTTCACCTTCAAGATCCTGCTCAAGCATCTTTACATTATCAGGTGATGTTTTTATCTCACCAACTTCAACAGTTGGAACACCATCAAGAAAATCTATTTGATCAGCAAGAATTATCGCATGTTGTATTTCTTCACTTGCATGAATTTTTATTTCCTTGATGATATCTCCATATTCAGCTCCAGTTAAAACGGCTGCATGTTGAATATATTGTATAGCAGCAGAGTACTCCAGCATCAAATCTCGGTTGAGTAATTCAATCAATTTTTTCATAGTTATTTCCATATTTTTTACCTCCTTTTTACGAATTATTTAAACAAATTCCTCTATCTTTTTTAATCTCTCATTTCTTGACATTTTATTTTGAACTGGATTCCAATCACCCATTAATTCTTTATGAAAAACAGGTTTTTTAACATTGTAAAAAACCCCAATAGGCATACGCTCTTTCATATCTTTAACAAGCTTTACTGCCTCATCAAAACTCTTAGCAGGTTTTTGTACGATCTCAGTTATTTCATTGTACAATTTATAAGTGTTATTGAAAACAACACTTGGTTGCAAAACATCAATAACAGAAAAACCCTCATGCATTACTGCCTCAACAATAAGATCAGATAAATGATCCATCTTTGCTGAAAAACCACGAGCAACAAAACTAGCACCAGCTTCCAACAACAAACTAAGCGGATTTATAGGGTCTTCAATATTTCCCTCAGGACGAGATGGACCTTTAAAACCTTTTTTACTAGTTGGAGAAAACTGACCAGTGGTAAGAGCATAAGCTCCATTGTTATGAACAATTATTGTAATATCAGCGTTACGTTTTGCTGCAAAAATCATATGGGCAATACCCTCACCATAGGCATCTCCATCACCAGCAAACGCTATTACTTTCAGTTTAGGATTACCAATTTTTATCCCTTGAACTGTTGCCATACTCCGACCATGGATTGAATACAAACCACTCAAACCGACATAATCAAAAATTTTACCATGGCAGCCGATACCACTAGAAATAATAATATTATCTTGTTTAATACCCTTGTTTTCAAGTTTATTAATTGCTTTTTTAAAAGCATTTAGAATTCCAAAATTCCCACAACCAGGACACCAGGTTTTCTCAGCGTTTGTATCAAGATCCTTGGTCATAGACTAGAACACCTCCTTGATTTTGTGGGCAAGCTCTTGAGGATCAAAGGGTCTTCCATCATACTGTCGAATTGAGCGAACAGGTTTGATTTCACTTTTATCTTTCAACAATTGTTCTAATTGACCTGTACTATTTTGTTCAACAACGATTGATTCTCTATATTTGTGTTTACTTAGCTCCCAAACTGGGAAAGGTTGAAGATAAATTGGTTGAATAACTGTGGCTTTAATGCCGCCATATTCCAAGGCTTCTAAAACACTCATCGTGGTAGAACCAAAAGTAAAGATCACGGGCTTTCCATTTTCATAAACATTTACTGTTTTCATTTTCTTTACGTACTCAATTAAACTCTGAAGTTTTGTTCTCCTTTTATCATGCATCTTAGCAATTAAAGCACCATCTTCAGTGGTTAATCCTTGTTCATCATGTTCATAACTATTCCACTTAATCAAATGTTTAGAAGGAGGAAACATGAGAGGAGAAATACCGTTAGTAGTTTGCTTATATCGATTGTATTCACCTTTTTCATGAGTTACAGGCAGTGCCCAGTTTGTCTTATTTGGATTAACACTAACGCTCATGCTACTTTCAGTAAGATGCTTTTCAGAAAGAAGTATCGCAGGAGTCTGAAAACGCCAAACTAAGTTCAAAAGTTCAGCAGTTAAATAGAATGCCTCTTCAATATTGCCAGGAGATGCAACAATACGCGGAAACTCACCTTGTCCAGGATACAGAGAATATAACAACTCGCCCTGTTCAGTATAAGTTGGTACGCCAGTGCTTGGGCCAGGTCGCTGACCTAGGAAAAATAATACTGGTGCTTCTACCATACCTGCAAGAGAAAAAGCTTCCTGCATGAGACAAAAACCTCCACCACTAGTCCCAACCATAGAGCGAGCACCAGTAAAACTAGCACCAATTGCCATATTTGCTACAGCAATTTCATTTTCAGGTTGCACTGTTACAATACCAAGTTTTTTACCATTACTTGCAAAAAAATGAAGAACAGGTGTAGAAGGTGTCATAGGATAAGCAAAATAAATATCAAGCCCTGCAGCAGCTGCGCCCAGTCCTATTGCTTCACTGCCAGATAAAGAAACTAGTTTCTTTTTTCCTTGTTTCAAGTCAAACCTTTTTTTGATTTTTTTAGAAGCATCGTCATATATTGCATTAGCAAAATCAATGTTATCCTTTACTTGTCGCCCGTATTCTTTTTTAATTATTTTATCAAGTTTTTTCTTTTCAATACCACGAATTACTCCAAGAACAGCAATACCAGCGACACCCTCGATTAAGTCAGAATTATCATATTTTTTAGCCTCTGAAGAAATAGCAATACCAATGCCTTCACCTTTTACTTTATCTGAATTAAAAACCAAAACTCCATTATCAGCTAAATGGTTCTTATGAATATCATAACTTCTTTGATCAAGAACAACTACTAGATCTGCCATCATATAATGACTATAAATCTTTGAAGTAGAGGTGCTGACGACAGAAAAATTATGACCACCACGTATAAGGCTAGGGTAATCATTCATCTGAAAAACTTCACGTTTGAGATCAGCAAAAAAATTAGCAGCAACAAGTCCTGCTTTTTTTGTACCTTGACCTGCTTTTCCTCCAATAATGTAGGTGAAAACATCTTTCTTCATAAGCTTTTTAACTCCCTAAAGTTTTATTATATCCCAGCGGTCCAACCGCCATCAATAACTAGTGCATGACCTGTCATATACTCAGATGCTTTTGACGCAAGATAAACCACAGTTCCAACTAGTTCATCAGGTTTTGCAGGCCGACCAAGTGGTACCTTATTTTTAATCATATCTTTGAATTGTTTATCTTTTAGATAAGAATCAGTCATATCTGTTGCAAAAACACCAGGACAAATTGCATTCACACGGACGTTATGTTTTCCCCATTCTACAGCAAGAGTTTTTGTCATTAAAATAACACCTGCTTTACTAGCACTATAAGGAACAGAAGAAGCATAACCACCAAGACCTGCGATACTAGCGATATTTATGATACTACCCGTTTTCTGTTTAATCATTTCTCTGCCAACCGCTTGTGCACAAAGAAACTGACCTGTAAGATTTACTTGTAAAACCTTATCCCAGTCGTCTTTATCTATTACCTCAGCATCGCCAATTCGAAGGATACCTGCGTTATTTACAAGAATGTCGATAATACCAAATTTATCTCGTATTTTTTTAACCATTGCTTCGATATCTGATTTATTACTAACATCAACTACTAACCCTAACGATTCTCGATTAAGTTTTTTAATTTCGCTAACTGTTTCTGATGTATCTAAAATATCAGTAACAACAACGTCAGCACCTGCTTTTGCAAGACCAATAGCCATAGCTTTGCCAAGTCCTCGGCTAGATCCTGTAACAACAGCGGTTTTTCCCTCTAAATCAAATAAATCATTCTTCATCTTTGTATACCTCTAATATTTTTATTCCACTTTAATTTGTTTAGAAGACTGCCAGAGACCATGAATATTACACAAAGCTATAGCCAGAATAGTTCCCGATTTACTAGTTTTAAAGAAAGTTGTCACTGCATGATGGGTATATATGGTACTCATATTTGGTCCATCGGCGCTTTCCCCATGGGCATTAAACTCATAATGGCCGATTTGATATGGGAATTTTTCACCTGTAGGATAGAAATACAAATCAATCCAACGAATATGATGCTCAGTTGTATTAGGATGAGCAATTTCTTTTCCTAGCCCTACTTTTACATCGAACATTTCATCTTTTGATACTTCATCTGGGCATTCAATTACTGGAACATGTTTTTCTTTCTTCCAATCAGCTTCTTGTATTAAATTTCCTATTTTTTCTTCCATTTCTGTTTCCATATTTTTCACCTACAATTTTTAAACTAAACCATGAACAGTATCAGCACATCCTTTGCAGATATTCTTCATATCTCCCTTTATCTCAACCTCGTAGATATCATCAAAACCATGCTCTTCACCACACACACAACAAAGATATAGATCTTCTTTAGTGTTTGATTCTCGTGTTGGGCAACCTCGCTCGTGAGTGGATACTTCAGTTCCATCTTTCTTTTTGTATTCTTTAACTATTATGTGTTTTCTTCCATCTTTACATTTTGTCATTATTATCTAACTCCAAATTTATACATATTTTATCTCACAATTATAACAGCTGCATCAGAATGATGCAGAACCTTTTCTGAAACACTACCAACTAAAATTCTACCAAGTGCAGAATGTCCTTTGTAGCCCATTATTATTAGATCATTTTTATTAGCCAATTTAATAATCTCATCATCAGGTATACCTTCGACAAGTTCTTTTTTCACTTTTACGCCCAAATCAGAACCCATCTTTACAATTTTATCAAGAAGAGACACTCCATTTTTTTTCATAGATTTGGTGATGTCCTTTATGTAAGCTGATGATGTGTGAGGATGCTTATCTGATATTGCAGTAGAATACACATTTGTGGGAATTTGAAAAACATGTATAGCTGTAACATCAATACCAGTTTCTTTTGCAAGAGACAAAGCTTTTTTTGCTGCTCTTAAAGAATATTTTGAACCATCTATTGGTAAAATTATTCTTTTAAAATCTATATTTTTATTCATTTATTATATCCCCTTTATCGAAGAACCATAACATGAGAATTTGAATGATGCATAACTTTTTCACACACATTGCCCATAAGAATTCTACTTAAAGCAGAATGACCTTTACAACCCATCACAATAAGATCATTTTTACCAGCTTCTTTGATTATCTCCTGATCAGGAAAACCAACAACAAGTTTAGTTTTAACATCAACATCCATCTTTGATCCCATTTTCCTAATTTCCTTAAGAATCGAATTTCCTTCTTTTTTCATTAAACCAACTGCGCCTGGATAAATCCCGCCAAAACCAGGATAAACAGAATTAGGTTGATGAACAACATATAACGCTTCTATATCAATACCAGTTTCTTTCGCAAGATCAATTGCTTTCTTAGCTGCACGTTTAGAATATTTAGATCCATCAACAGCGGCAATTATCCTATTAAAATCCTTATTTTTTGATTTATCATTTTGATTTTTTTCCATATCAAATTACACTCCTAAATATTTTAAAAATCCCAAGCTTTGGTATTTATAAAAACATGACTAAAAAACAACTAAAAAATAATTAAAAAATAGCTCAGTTTTCTCAAAAATTTCTAAATAAGATTTAACCAAACATTCTTATTAATAGTAAAATGAAACCAATAACAATTAAAGTTCCAATGAAAAACCATGGATTTTCAACCATTTGATCTTTTTTAAGAGTCATAGTATACATATTAACCTCTAGGCATTGTAGAGCCATCATGGAGGGATGTGTTCCATGATGATGTGGGGACGGGATGCGAACAAAACAAGGATTCGCCAAAAGGCTCTACAACTCCTTTATTTTTCTTCTATATTCTACATAACTTTTAATTTCACCTTTATTTAAAATAATAACTCAAAAACAAATCGAAAACAAATAAAAAACAATTAAAAAGTTAAATTTCTACAATATACTCATTTCCACTTGGAAAAACCGCATAGGTAAGAGTAAATGGAGGATCAGTTATACTTTCATGTACTTCTGCTGACATAAGAGTTAAATTTAATGTTTTTCCAGGTTCAATTTTATTACCAGCACCAGCTCCTGTTAAATCAATAGTGCTACCTTGAACAGTTGAAAGATACATATCTGTTATCCAACCCGTTTTATCTTGGTTATTTTTAATAGAGACATTTACAAAATATTGATTATTTTGATCGTAAATATCTAAAACGTTAACATCAATATCCTTAGCAGGATTTCCTGCAAATAATATTACTAATACTAAAATTAAGATAATAACTGCCACCAAAATTAATGATAACATATTTTTTTTCTTCATTTTTTCATGCCTCTCAAATTACAATATTAAATACATTTTAATAAACTCATTTATTAACATTTTTAACCTTATAAATAGGTTGAATTATCCTACCAGTTATCTTCTTATAAACAATTTCAATTATAAATGAAAAACCAATCATTATTGCTAATATTATCAAATTGCTTGGATAGCTAAGAGCTCTCTGCCATAATAATACTATAAATGCAACTAAACAGGCTAATACCCCAATAATAGAAATCCATCTATGACTTAAGGTTTCCTTATAAAGTTTAACATTTGCCGCATTAACAGCAGCAAAAATAAGTAAAAAACCAGCACTACCCATAACAGAAATGCTGGAAAGATCAAAAAAATTAGCAACAAAAAGAGTAACCAGTGTTGTAATAATCAAACCTTCAATTGGCCGATTCCATACTTTTTTATCCAATATTTTTGGTAATTCTCCATCCTTTGCAATAATATAACTCACACGAGCTGTACCATAAAGTGTTGCATTAATTGCAGATGAAGTTGAAAGAAGAGCAGCTATCGCAATTAAAATAAAACCACCATTACCAAGAAATGGTCTTGCGCTCTCAGCTAAAGCGTAGTCCTTTGCTGCAACAATATCACCAACAGCTAAATTACCAACGGTCACAAATGAAATAAGAATATAAAGACCAATAACAAATAAAACAGCAGTATAAAACGCTCGAGGTAGATTTTTCTTAGGATTTTTAATATCACCTGATGCATTTGCAATGAGCTCAAAACCTTCATATGCAAGAAAGATAATCATTCCACCAGCAATTAACTCTGGTAGATTACTCCAAGTGCTTGGTTGAACTTGTTGAAGATTTACAGTCCACAAACCAACAGATACAAAAATCAATAAAATACTAATTTTCAACCCAACAATCCATTCTTCTGTTTTTCCAACAAAAGTTGCACCTAATGCATTAAGACCAGTAAATAACAAAATTACAAAGCAGATTAGGATATGCTTCCAAAAAATTTGTTCTGATGCTGGGAAAAAACTAGCACCATAACTTCCAAAAGCAAAAGCATATAGCGATAGCATTACAATATAGCTAATCCATAATAAAATATTCATCCCGCCAGTGAAAATACCTGTTCCAAAACCTTGATTTAAAAATTCTACAGTTCCACCTTGATTAGGATATCTGACACTTAATCGCGCATATGAATAAGATGTTAAAAGTGCAATTAAACCGGCTAATGCGAAGGCTATAGGTGTTCCACCATGACCAAGTTGCACAGCAAGACCGAGAACTGCAAAAATACCTCCTCCTACCATCCCTCCAATACCGATTGAAACAACAGACCAATAGCTAAGACTTCCCTCTTTTTTCATCTTATCATTATTCCACGAATGTTAGATGTTGTTAATAGTTTTATTAATTGCTTTCAGGAATTTTATGTGTTTTTCTATGAAATAAAACCTCTCTGTGATTAATTAACTTAAATATATAAATTTTAATGAAATCAGTAACCACAAATTCAATCAAAGCATAACCCCAGATAAGACCAGCAAGAGCCCAACCAATCGGAGCCATAACAATACCATATACAGCAATAAATGTTCCAGCAACTTGCGTTGTTTCAGCAGTCAATAGTAATGATAAAGCAGGATAGGGTTTTGTCCAGAAATGATGTTGACCGGTACGAGCAAGATAAATAGTCATATGGCCAGCAACAGCCAACTTTAGAAATATAAGAGTCTGTAATGTTGCTTGATCTAGATGTAAAACCTGGAGTCCTATTAAAAACAGTCCAAAGCTAAAAAACAACCCAGTAGTTCCCAGAAGTGTAGCAATACTAAGTACTTCACGCATATTCCAACGAACGGGTTTCTCCTGAACTTTAACATTATCATAGGCAATCATCATAATAGGAATATCATTAAGCATTGCAAGAATAACAATCATAATAGCAGTAACCGGATAAAAACTAAAGATGAGAATAGCAAAGGTAACAAGAAGTAGCACACGGATAGTTTCTGCTATTCGATAAATAGCATAGTTATTCATACGCTGAAAGATCTTACGACTCTCCTTTAACGCATCAACAATAGTAGAAAGACCAGGTTTTGTAAAAACAATATCAGCAGCTGATTTAGCAGCATCAGTAGCACCAGAAACTGCAATACCTGCATCAGATTTTTTCAATGCAGGTGCATCATTTACACCATCACCAGTCATAC
>Ga0272442_10004722_pt1 | contig 18493 bp, 11 predicted proteins | sample SSMForm2O_FD_200262 | JGI IMG/M metagenome (GOLD analysis project Ga0272442, IMG submission 200262) | Marine sediment archaeal communities from Little Sippewissett salt marsh, Falmouth, MA, United States - SSM-Form-2O | ecosystem: Environmental > Aquatic > Marine > Wetlands > Sediment ... | reverse complement strand
AACGCCGACCCGGCCCAGAACGGCGGCGTGGACTGCGACTACGACTGGCAGGACTTTGTCCTGGCCAACGAGGCCGACGAAGTGATCCTGGAACTGGACGGCGTGGAGATCGACCGGGTGGAGTACACCGGCGCCAATCCCTGGCCCGACCCCACCGGCAAGTCCATCAACCTGGATCCCAACGCCTACGACGAGACCGGCAACGATGCCGGCGCCAACTGGTGCGTCACACCCGACAACCTCGCTTACCAGCTGGAATCCGGCGACTACGGCACCCCCGGGGACCTGAACCCCACCTGCTCGGGGGAGCTGGCGGTGTTGAACGTCGAGCCGGACTCCGGCATTGCCGCCGGAGGCGAGACCATCTCGGTTGTCGGGGCGGGCTTTACCGGAGCCGACGCGGTAAAGATCGGCAGCCAGGACTGCGCATCCTTCAACGTCGTCGACGACGGCCACGTCTCCTGCGTCACCCCGGCCCAGGCGCCGGGTGACTATGACGTTACGGTGGAGAAGGGGGTCAACTCCAAGACACTCACCAACGGCTACCGCTACACCGGCGAGGCCCAGAGCCCGGGCATCGGCTGGTGCGACCTGCAGTGGCCCGAATCTATCACCGCACCGGCCGACACCCCCACTCCGCTGATCTTCGGCCGGGTGTACCAGGCGGGTGTGACCGAACCGGCGGGACCGCCGGCGGGAATAACCGCCCAGGTGGGCTACGGGCCGGCGGGGACCGACCCCCGCAGCACGCCGGGATGGCTTTGGGTAGACGCGGTCTGGAACCCCTCTTGCCCGGACTGCGGCAATGATGACGAGTTCATGAAGTCCTTGACCGTCACCGCGGCCGGATCATACAGCTATACCTACCGTTTCAGCGAGGACGCCGGTCTCACCTTCGTATACGCCGACTTCAACCCGGGCACCTCCGACGGATTCTCCACCGCGGATCTTGGCGGCCTGACCGTGGAATAGACATGAAACCCAAGGCGTTCGGAAAAACCGATGTCGGCAAGAAGCGCGATAACAACGAGGACGCCTTCTTGATCGACGAGCAGTTGGGTCTCTACGCGGTGGCGGACGGCATGGGCGGACACGCTGCCGGCGAAATAGCCTCCAACCTGGCCCTGGAAATCACCAAGAAGGAACTGAACAACTGGTCGGGGGTATTGAACGAGTACAAGCCGGACAGTTCTGCGGAAGTCCGCGACGTGATCTTGAACCTGATCGAGGAGACCCTGCAACGCGCCTGCCAGGCAGTGTACAAGGAGAGCGTGGAGAATCCCGATCGCCGGGGAATGGGAACTACGGTCTCCATGACCTTGATCAAGAACGACAGCGCCTTCTTCGGCCACGTGGGAGACTCACGCATATACCTGGCCCGGAGCGGAGCGGTTCACCAGTTGACCGAGGACCACTCCCTGGTCCACGAGATGTACAAGCAGGGCCGTATCGGCAAGACCGGCGCCGAACAGGCCTCGTTCAAGAACATCATTACCCGGGCGGTGGGGCAACACGATCGGGTCCGGGTGGACACACTGCAGATGGATCTGTTGCCCGGCGACTGCCTGTTGCTCTGCTCCGACGGGCTCTCCGACTACCTGCAACCCGGCGACGTGGAGAGAATCCTGAACGCCGGCCCGGTGGAACAATCCCCGGATCGCTTCGTGGAGTATGCCCTCGATCGGGGCGGCAAGGACAATGTAACCGTCGTGCTGATCGAAGTTTCCGGAGATGACGCCACCGCCTCCCGGGCATTACAACACCGGATGGAGGTAATGCGCGCCGCCCCGTTGTTCTCGCTGCTGGAATACCGCGAACTGGTGGCCCTGATGAACGCCTCCTACGTCCGCAAGGTGTCCGAAGGGGAATTCATCATCACGGCGGGCGATACCACCGACGAGCTGCTGATCCTGACCCAGGGCGAGGCCCGCCTGCTGGTGGACGAGCAGGAGAAGGCCCGGGTGCGCGAGGGCACCAACATCGGCGAAATCTCGCTCTTCTCCACGGCCCCGCGGACATCCACCGCCCAGGCCACCACCGCCAGCGAGCTCCTGGTCGTCGGCCGGCAGCAGTTCTACAAGTTCCTCAACCGGGAGCCGATGGCCGGTCTGAAGATCCTCTGGCGCCTGGTGCAGATGTCCATCCGGCGCACCTCCAAGACCGAAGCCAAACGGGTGATCGAGGATCTCACCCCCCCCTGGATGCTGCCCCAAAAACCCGGTGAAGAGCCCGAGCCGGAAGACTGGTAACCCGCCCCGATTGACCAATCCGACGACCCGGTGATAGGAATTGATCAATAGCTCAACGAAAGGGGCTGTCATGAAGCGGTTGATGATCGCAGTGTCTATGGTTCTGGCCATGATCCTGGCCGCCTGCGGCGACGACACGACCGGGAACGGAAACGGTGACGGGTACGACGGTGGCGACGCCCAGGACGGCGGGGACGCAGTCGACGGAGGGGACGACGGCGGAGTCGTAGATCCCTGCCTGGGCGTCAACTGCCCCGAGCACCAGCACTGCGAAGAGGGCGTCTGCGTAGACAACACCTGCGCCGATCTGAACTGCGGCCCGACCGAGGTGTGCGAGGAGTTGCCCGGCGGCGGCGCGGTGTGCAAGGACATCTCCTGCACCCAGGACATCGACTGCCCCGACGATCAGTTCTGCAACGGAACCATCTGCGTCGACGACATGTGCGAACCCGGCTGCCGCCAGTGCGTAGGCCCGGTAGTCCAGGAGTGCACCCCCAACGGCGCCGGTTTCGTGGCCATCTACACCTGCGGCAGCACCGCCTACTTCGACAGCCAGTGCCAGGACGACGGGCAGTGCGACGCCTGGTGCACCTGCGAGGACGACTGGGACTGCCCCGAGTGGACCATCTGCGAGGGCGGCGTGTGCAAGGGCTCCGGGAAGGAACCCACCTGCTGGCTGCCCCCCGAACCGTTCACCAACGTCTTGCCGGTTTCCGAGATTCTCTGGGGCGGCACCGCCGCCGACCCTGACGCAGTGGGCAGTCCCTTCCCCCGAGCAGCCCAGGTGGTCATCTCCCCGATCGTGGCCAACCTGGACGACGACAACGGCGACGGCCTGATCAACGAATCCGACTTCCCCGAGATCATCTTCATGGCCTTCCGCGACCATGAGTACACCGAAAACGGCGTGCTGCGGGCCATCCACGGCGGCGGGCCCGACAAGGGTGGCGACTACTTCGCCGTCTGTGGAACCACCGTCTGGCACGAGGGCGACGACATCAACATGGCCTGCACCTATACCAGCGCCGACCTGGACTCCACCACCTCCCTGGCGGTCGGCGACCTGAACTACGACGGCGTGCCCGAGATCGTGGGCGTCACCGAGAACAACGGCATCAACATCTACTCCAACACCGGGGAGCTGCTGTCTTCCAACGCCGGTCTGAACTTCGTTGGTGCCAACCCCGCCGTGGCCCTGGCCAACGTCGACAACCGGGGCTTTGCCGAAATCGTAATCGGCCGGGCGCTGTTCACCGTGACTGACGCCACCGGAGTACTGACGGTGCTGGACTCGTTCGAGGGCAGCGGAACATACGGCCGCAACGGCCAGGGTCCGGCCAGCTGCGTGGCCAACCTGGCGGGCGACGAGCAGCTGGAGATCGTCGGGGGGACGGTGGCCTACCGCTGGCCTGCCCCGCCGGCGGGCGCCGCCTCCCGGGCCGACTGCACCGGGACGGAGGTCGACCCCGACGAGGTGGCCTGGTGCGACGGCGAGCTGGTTACCCTCTGGGACGCCGCGGTGGTCAACGGTTCCGTCTCGGTGGCCGACGGCTTCTGCGCCATCGCCGACATCCTGGGCACCGATCCACAGATCGCCCCCAGCCCGGACAATCCCCTGGACGGCAGGCCCGAGGTACTGCTTATTGCCAACGGGCACATCGAGATCTTCGACGGCGAGACCGGGGTGGAGTACCGCGACATCAACCTGAACATGGGCGCCCGCGGCGGCCCGCCCAACGTGGACGACTTCGACGGTGACGGCTTTCCCGAAATCGGCACCGCCTTCGAAACCGCCTATATCCTGCACGACTTCCAGGACCCCAGCGCCAACTGCCCCTCCTGGCCGGAGGTTATGGTGGACGGCCAGCCCCGCCCGGCCGGCAACCTGGATCGGACCGCCAACGGTCTGGCCTGCACCTCGGACGCCGACTGCCCGGCGGGCGAGGCGGTCTGCAACCTCAAGATCGGCCAGTGCGTCTGCCTGCACAACGGCTGGTTCCGCCAGACCGAGGACGACTCCAGCCGGGTGACCGGCTCGTCGGTGTTCGACTTCAACGGCGACGGCGCCGCCGAGGTGATCTACAACGACGAGTGCCGATTCCGCATCTACAACGGGCTGGACGGCGAGGTGTTCTTCTCCGAGCCGTCGGAGAGCCGCACACGCATCGAGTACCCCATCGTCACCGACGTGGACAACGACGGCAACGCCGAGATCGTCTTCGGCACTTCCAACGAGTCCGGCTACTGCTCCGAAAACCTGGACGGCCAGTACAACGCCGGCATCGAGGTGTGGGGCGACGCCGGGGACTACTGGGTCTCGGCCCGGCGGATCTGGAACCAGCACACCTACCACGTGACCAACATCCTTGAGAACGGGGCCATCCCGCTCAAGGAGCCCGAGAGCTGGAAGATCTACGCCGGGCGCAGCTACAACACCTACCGCTCCAACCCGCGCCAGTACAACACCGCCCCGGATTTGACCCTGACCGCCATACAGTTCTCCTCCCCCGGTTCGGCCTGCGGCTCGCTGGGCACGGTGATCGACATCGTGGTGCAGGTGGAGAACATCGGCGATGTAATCGTGGGCCCCTCGCTGGTGATCGCCTTCGAGGGCATCTGGCTCGACCCCGCGGTGACCGAGCCGCTGCTCGACAGCCAGGGCCAGCCCCTGCAGTACGTCCTGCAGAATCCGCTGGAGCCGGGCGATTTCATCTTCGCCAACGTGCAGTACGACGCCGCCAACAACCCCCAGGGCACCCTGCCGGACTCCATCCGGGCCATCGCCGACGCCGAACTGCGCGAGCGCGAGTGCGTGGAGGACAACAACGACCTGACCGCCGACGTCGAGGCCGGCGAACAGGCCGCCGACCTCCGGGTCGAGCTCGGCGCCCACGACGACACCCTGTGCCCCGACCCCACCGTTGAAACCACCGTATACAACGACGGCTCCCTGCCCGCCTCCAACATAGTGGTCCGCTACTACGCCGGCGACCCCGACCAGGGCGGCACACCCCTCCACGACGAAACCGTCGCCGGCCCCCTGGACCCGGGCACCAGCACCACCTTCACCGCCACCCTGCCGGGCTTCCCCCGCAACCGCCTGATCACCGTCTACGCCGTGGTGGACCCCGACAACCAGATCTTCGAATGCAACGACGGCGACAACAAAGCCCAGGGCCAGGAGATCATCTGCTTCATAGACTAGGCTTTATTCGCCCATCGGGCGGCTCAGAGCCCCTCCCGGTAATCGGTGACCAGTGGGAACCTGGTCTGGATGTCGGCGAAGTTCGAATCGGCGTCGTTGCAGTGCAGGGCGGACTCCAGGGCGGCGGAGGTGGCGAAGTTGGTGATTTCCCAGCCCAGCTGCGGATCGATCTGATCGGGTTCGCAGCCGTCCCACAGTTGTTCGAACAGTTCGGCGTTGGCGACTTCATGCTCCAAGGCGATCTCCATCAGGTCCTGCCCCGAATCGTTCTTCAGCCCGCACAGGTCCGAGTAGACCAGGTGGCCGGCGTTGGAGATCCCCACCAGGCGCTTGGGCGTCGGGGAGCTCTCGTAGCCCGCGACCTGGCGGGAGTACTCGGCGATATTGTCGTCGATGGCGCCCATTATCAACGACGACTCCAGGTCGTCGCCCGGCTCGGTCCCCTCGTAGGCCATGGGAATCAGTACCCGCACCCCGGCATACTTGCCGAAGGGCCGGATGGACATCCCCCCGGCGCTGTGTCCGGCGAAGCCGATGCGGTCCGGGTCCACGTGGCCAGCCAAAAAGGCGATCTCTCCGGCCGGAGACTTGAGCGCGGGCAGCAGCAGGTCCATGTCGCTTTCAATGTCGTAGACCACGTTGCCCACCAGCATGTCGGAAAGGCACAACCCGGGGTGATCGGCCGCCGCCACCACGAACCCCCGGCTGGCCCAGTGGGTCATCTGGGTGAGGTTCTGCATGCGGTAGCCCCCGGTGCCGTGGATAAACACCACCAGCGGGTAGGGCCCGTGCTGGTCGTCCAGCGGCAGACCGCCGTAGCAGTCGCATTCCTGCCAGGGGTTGTCCTCGGCGGGGATCTTGGTCCTCTCCGAAACCGGCAGCAGCCGGCGGATGTCGTATACAATCTTGTTCTTGCCCTTCTGGCTGCCGTACCCGGCCGGGTACCAGACCTCCACGGTGTACCCCGCGATATCCACCGTCCGGGCCCCCACCGCCCAGGGCCCCGGCAGCGCCGGATCGGCCGGCACTTCGCACAGGACCGCTCCTGAACACCCCGGATCCTCGCAGGGCGGTCCGCTCTCGTCCTCCCCGCAGCCGATCTGGAGAAAAGCCATCAATCCCAAAAGGGCGCCGAATGTCCGCATAGACGCTAATATGGGCCATCATGCGGCGGCATTCAACGAAAACCGTCGAGCAAACCCGGAGTACCGCTCCGGGCGTCCTAATCTCAGGCCCCCTGATTTGACTGGGGAGGTGAAAGCAAATAAACTTCTGTGTTTGCATGGGGAGAATGGCTTGAGCAAGAAACAAAAACGGCGATCAGAGGACGAACTTCTGCAGGTGGCCAACCCCCGCAAGGCCTGGCCGCGCTGGCAGCGGGTTTCCCTCTGGATCGTGGCGTGCATCGCCTTCTGGGTGCTGTCTTCAACCGGGGGCATCTACCTGATCTACTTGGCGGTTAAGGACAGCATCCCCACCCTGCCGGAACTGGAGCAGTACAACCCCGCCCTGACCACCCGGGTCTACGACCAGTCGGGCGTCCTGCTGGGCGAGTTCGCCGTCGAGCGGCGCGATGTGGTGTCTGCGGACCAGATCCCCCGGCCGCTGGTCGAGGCCTTCATCGCCTCCGAGGACGACAACTTTTTCTCCCACTCGGGCATCGACCCCATGGGCATCTTGCGCGCGGCAATCAAGAACCTGCGGGCCGGCCGCATCGTGCAGGGCGGCAGCACCATTACCCAGCAGGTGGCCAAGAGCTTCATCGGCCGGCAGAAGACCTTCACCCGCAAGTTCAAGGAAGCAATCCTGGCCCGCCGGATGGAAAAGAAATTCTCCAAGGAGGACATCCTCTACCTGTACCTGAACCAGATCTACCTGGGCCACGGCTCCTACGGCGTGCAGGCCGCCGCGCGCAATTACTTCCACAAGAACGCCTGGGAGCTGACCCTGCCGGAAATGGCCACCCTGGCCGGCCTGCCCCAGGCCCCCTCGGACTACGATCCGGTCGAGCGGCCCAAGGTGGCCCTGGAGCGGCGCGGATACGTGCTGACCCGCATGCGCGAAGAGGGGTTCATCAACCCCGAGGAGGAGGAAGCCGCCAGTCTCTCCGCCCTGGAGGCTCACCCCATTCCGGACCTTTTCCGCAGCCGGGCCCCCTACTTCACCGAGGAGATCCGCCGCCAGCTCCAGCAGCGCTACGGAACCGAAGGCGTCTACGAGGGCGGCCTTACCGTCGAGACCTCCCTGGACCTCGACTGGCAGCACGAAGCGCAGCGGGTGATGAACCGCGGCTTGCGCTACCTGGATCACCGTCAGGGTTACCGCGGGCCACTCACCAAGCTGAAATCCAAGGAGAAGTTACAGGATTTCCTCGACAAGGTTCAAAAACACCTGGGAGACGGGGAGCTGGAAAACGGACGCCCGGTGCCCGCGGTGGTGGAAGAGGTGGGCGAGAACCTGGTCAAGGTGGCCGTGGGACACAACCGCGGGGTGCTGCCCATCATGGGCATGCGCTGGGCCCGCCCCCCGGATCCCACCGTGCACTTCCAGAGCTCTTCGGCGCGGGTGAAGGACGCCCGCCGGGTGCTGCACCCCGGGGACGTCATCCTGGTGCGCCGCGCCGATCCCAAGGCCCTGATGGCCGACGAGCCGGCGGCCCTGAGGAAAATCCTGCCCGAGAACGGCACGGTCTTCGCCCTGGAGCAGATCCCCGGAGTGCAGGGAGCCCTGATCTCCATCGAGCCCCGGCTGGGCTACGTCCGATCCATGATCGGCGGCTACAACTTCCTCGACAGCGAGTTCAACCGGGTGCTGCAGGCCTGCCGCCAGCCGGGCAGCTCCTTCAAGCCGGTTCACTACTCGCTGGCCATCGAGGAAAAGGAGTACAACCCGGCCACCATCATCATCGACTCCGCTGTGGTCTACGACGATCCGGAAAACGAACAGCGCTGGAAGCCGGAGAACTACGAGCACGACTTCAAGGGCAAGGTGACCGTGCACGCCGCCCTGGTCAAGTCGATGAATGTCCCCTCAATCAAAGTGCTGGACGACGTGGGCATCAAGGAGGCCATCGAGTGGGCGCACACCCTGGGTATCACCACCGGCCTGCGCGAAGAGTTGGGCCTGGCCCTGGGCTCCTCCTGCGTGAAGCCCTGGGACCTGGTCCGGGTGTATTCGGTGTTCGCCATGGGCGGGCGCAAACCCAAGCTGCAAATGATCCGCAAGGTAACCGACCGCTTCGGCCGTGTTTTGATCAACAACACTTCCTATCACGACCCCTGGCAGAGCTGGGACGAGAAGTTCGACCGCGCCTACGACCGGCTGGTCACGCCCATGCCGCGGATAATCTCCCGGGAATCCAACTACATCCTGACCCACCTGCTCCAGGGGGTGGCAACCCGGGGCACCGGCGCCCGGGCCAAGCGGCTGGGCAAGCCGGTGGCGGGCAAGACCGGAACCACCAACGACTCCGCCGACGCCTGGTTCATGGGCTTCACTCACGACGTGGTGACCGGCGTATGGGTGGGCCACGACGAGCCCAAGGATCCCCTGGGCCGCGGCGAAAACGGCTCCCGGGCCGCGCTGCCCATCTGGCTGGAGTTCATGCAGGCGATTTTGAAGGACCGGCCCCAGGCCGAGTTCGAAGTGCCCCCGGGCATCACCTTCGCCCGGATCGATCCGCTTACCGGGCTTCTGGCCCGGCCGGACACTCCCAACTCGGTCCTGGAAGCATTCCGCCGGGGAGAGGAGCCCAAGGAGTACGTTCCCGCCAAGGACGTGGTCAGGCCGGGGCAGTTCTTCAAGGTGGATAAGATGTACTGATCTCAAAGGAAGCCGCATGAGCGACAACGAAAAGTTTCCCGACTCCAGACGCCCGCCCTCCCTGGCAGAGGACGACGAGGACGGTTCGACCACCGAGGAAATCCCCGCATTCACCGGAGACCCCGAAGACGACGAAGTGCATGAGCCCACCCTCGTCGACGAGGGCGAAGACCCCACCTCCCGTCGTGACGGCGGGGCTATCCAGGATGAACTCAAGCGCCGGGGCATCGAAGACGTCGAACCGCCCGAAGACTTGAGTGACCCCGGAGAGGAGGAGGGTGCGCTGGTCTTCGGCGACGAGCCGGTAGATTCGGCCGGCCCCACCTTTGTAGGCGAGTTGCCGGCGGCCCAAGAACCCGCCGACGGAAAGACGGAGATTCTGCCCCTCCAGGAAGAAGAAGCATCCCCCCAGGAAGCCGTCCCGATTCTTACCGTGGAGACCGCCGAGGGTTCTTCCGACGTAGAGGTGGTCCGCGAACGCTTCGTTATCGGCCGGGCCCCCGGCAGCGACGTGGTGGTTCCCGACCAGGCTATCTCCCGGAGCCACGCCGCGCTGGAAAAACGCCCCGACGGCTGGTACCTGCTGGACCTGGGATCGGGCAACGGAACGTTTCTCAACGACGAGCGCATTACCGAAGCCCAGATCTTCGACGGCGACGTGTTCCGGGTGGGAAACGCCGATGTCACCTTCACTCTACCGGGTGCCGGTGGCGCCCTGTCGCCCATAGGCCGGACGGTCATGTTGCCGGCCGCCGAGGCGACCTCTACGGGAATTGGCGGCTTAGCCCCCCGGGGAGGCAGTATATTCCAGCGCAGAAAGAAGTTCTTCATAATCGTAGGCTCGATCGTCGTGTTCATCGGCATCCTGGGCATCGTAAAGAAACTGACCCAGGAACCGCCCCCGCCTCCGGGCCCCACCCCGGAAGAAATCGCCGCCATGGAGTACCAGGCGGCGGTTGAGGAAGCCGAGGTCGCCTTCGAAAAGGTCAAGTCTCTGGTGAAAGAGAACCGCTTCCAGGAGGCTTTGCCAATAATCACCGAGGTTAACGAAATAATCGGCGACCGGGAGATCGTCCGCACCTATAAAGAATCCGTCGAGCTGGAAACCGACGCCGAGAAGGCCATGGTGGCCGCCCAGGCCCGGATGGCGGTGGACGACTTCGATCAGGCCATGACCGAGCTGACCAAGGTATCTCCCAAAAGTGTTCAGGTGGAAAAGGCCGAAGAGCTCAAAAAGCAAATCGAGAAGAAGCGGCTGGAAACCACCGCAGAAGCCGCCGGGAAGGCCCTGGAGGCCAAGGACTACGAACAGGTCGTGGCTCTGGCCGACCAAGTGCTGCAGAGTGATCCAGAAAACCAGCAGGTGTCCGAGTGGAAGCGCAAGGCCGAAGCGATTCTGGAGAAGCAGGCGGCCGCCGCCACCAAAAAGAAGAAAAAGAAGAGAAAACGGAAAAGGAAAATCGCAATAGCCCCGCCGCCGTCTTTGCGCTCAAAACTGCTGCTGGCCGGCTCATCGCTGAAAGCCTACCGCGCCGGAGATCTGGACAAGGCCATTTCGGTGGTGGGCAACTCCGGAGTCAGCGCCGAAGGCACCAGCCAGCTGCGCAAGTTCCAGAAGCTGTACAAGCGAGGTGTCGAACTCTCGCGCAACCCCGGTCAGGCCACCCAGGCGGAAAAGTTCCTCTCCCAGGCCTACAAGCTGGACAAACGCCTGGGAGGCGGCAAGGGAAAGATCACCGACGAGTTGAAGAGCAAGCTCGCCAAAGTGTACTTCCTCAAGGGCGTTGACGCCCACAACCGCAGAAAATACCCCGAGGCCTTCAAGAATTACACGAAAGCCAAGAAGTTCCGCCCCGACTTGAAGCAGGTGGGACAGCGACTGGCCTCACTCGACAAGGAAGCCCGGCGTCTGTACGAAACCGCCTACGTCATCAAACTCAACCAGCCCGACAAGGCCATTTCCCATTGCCGGACGGTGATGAATATGGTCAAGAAGGACAATTACGCATACGGGCGGTGCAAGAAACTCATCGAAAAACTGCAGGGTCCGGCCGGGTCATCCGGGGGCGGCGGGGACGAAGGCTTCTGAAGACGGTTCCTTCTAAAACTTCCAAAACCTCGATTGTACTTTTTTGACCGCGTCGATAATCGATTGCGCCTGACCGGCGTTACCACTGGTAGCCGTATCCGGGCTCCACACGCCCTGCATGGCCTTCAGGCAGAAGCCGACGCCCTGCGACAGCCCTTCGAGGTTGTAGCCGCCCTCGAGCATGAGAACCAGCCTTCCCTGCGCCGATCCGCCGGCCATCACCATCAACTCGGCGGTCAACATACCGTAGCCCTTGGCGGTCATCTTCATCCCGCCCAGGGGATCGGCGTGGTAGGTGTCGAATCCGGTGCTGACCAGTATCAAATCCGGCGCGTATTGCTCAGCCACCGGGGCCAGGATCTGCCGGAAGATGGCCCGGTACTCCACGTCGCCCATACCCAATCCAAGCGGCACGTTAACGGTGAATCCTTCCCCCTCCCCGGTGCCTACGTCCTGCAGCGCCCCGGTCCCCGGGTAATAGGGATATTGATGGGTGCTGAAATAGAGCACGTCTTTGCGGTGGTTGAAGGAATGCATGCTGCCGTTCCCGTGGTGCAGGTCCCAGTCGGCGATCAGCACTTTCTTGCAGCCCAGCGTCTTCAGCGCGTGCTCCGCCGCGATCGCCACGTTGTTGAACAGGCAGAACCCCATGGCCCGGGAATGCTCGGCGTGGTGTCCCGGCGGGCGCACCAGTGCATAACCGCACTCCACCTCGCCGCCCACCACCTGCTCGGTCAGCGCGAGGCACCCGCCAGCGGCCAACTCGGCGGCCTTGAAGGAATCCGGTGAGGTGGACGTGTCGGGATCCAGCATCACCGACCGGCCGTCGCACTCACTGATTCGCCGGTAGTACTCGGGCGCATGCACGCGGCAAACCTCTTCTTCGGTGGCCGGACGCGGCGTCACCGCAGTGCACTTGTCCAGGATTCCTTCTTTTTCAATCAGCGAGTAGATGGCTCTCAGCCGCTCGGGCGACTCGGGGTGCCCCATGCCCGGATCGTGCTTTATATACAGGGGATCGGTTACTACACCGGTCTTGGCCATGACGTTCTCCTTGAAAAGGCGGCAGATTGGCAGGATTCTACCCTGTCGGGGCATCGGCCACAAGGCCAGATGATTTGCAATTCTTGGCGGTCGGCGTCGTCTAACAAACGAGTAAGGGTGGGTGGTAAAAGGGATTTTTGGGCTTTTTGACATTAGTAATTTCTTGACACCCCAAATAGGCCTGCGTATGCTTTTTCGACCATGTTTCGATAGTTTGGCCTGCTGGGTGGAAGGAAGCGTCGAGTTTTGAGTCATCTCCGTCTCAGTGGCCGGGTGGTCGTGTGCCTGGCATTGTTATTTACCTTGGCATACGTGCCCCTAGCCGGCGCCGCCGATGTCCTGGTGGTGAAATCCAAGGATTTTGCCCTGTACGACAAGGCTGTGGCGGGATTCCAATCGGTCTACAAGGGATCTATCTCGACTCTGGTGATGAAGGGCTCACTGGCCGACCCGGGTAAACTGGCCGACGCGGTACGCAAGGAAAAACCCAAGGCCATCCTGGCCGTGGGACTGCGCGCGGCCAAGGCGCTCAAGGCCGAGATATCCGACATTCCCATCGTATTCTGCATGGCCATGCACCCCGTTCAGAACAAGCTGAAGTCCGCCAATTCCACCGGCGTTGATCTGGAGCCCAAGGCCAAGGATCAGCTGCTGGCGTTCAAGCGCATAATTCCCGGCCTGAGCCGGGTGGGCATAATTTACGATCCCAAGCGAACCGGACGTTTCATAAACGGCGCCAAAAAAGCCGCCACCGAAGCCGGATTGACCCTGGTGGCCAAACCGGTCGAGGAACGCAAGGACGTTCCCGGCGCGCTGAGCGAGATCACCGCCAAGGCGCAGGCCCTGTGGCTGATCCGCGACGCCACCGTCCTGACCCGCGAGTTCTTCAACCACACCCTGATCGTCCAGTTCGAGAAGAAGATGCCCCTGCTGGCATATTCCGAGCAGTTTGTCCGCAAGGGTTCGGTAGCCTCGTTTGCGGCGACCTACCCCAGCCAGGGCAGAAAGGCGGCCGAGATCGTACGGGCGGTGCTGGCCGGCACCAACATCGGCGACATACCCATCCAGGCGCCTGAAGGAACTTTGACCTTGAATCTCAACTCGGCCCAGAAGGCGGGCCTGAAGATACCATCAAGTGTTTTGAACGACCCAAAGGTGAAGAAAGTCAAGTAACCACCTGACGAGGTGGACATGGAAGCGCAACAGTTTACTTTCCAGCGATTCGGCCTGAGGACCAAGGTCATACTTGCGATGAGCGCGGCGCTGGTCGCCATCATGATCATCGTAGGGTTGATCGTGTACTTCCAGGTGGCCGACCAGCTCCAGAATTCACTCGAAACCCGCGGCAAGGAGCTCACCAAGAGCCTGCGCTCCGAAAGCATGGTTGAGCTCCTCTACGAGCAAAAGGACGCTCATATCAAGCGGTTGAAGGAAAAACTCAAGGGCAACGAAGAGGTTGTCTACGTTCTGGTGTTAAAACAGGCCAAGAAAGACGAGGAGGGCATCGGAGGACGGCCGTACGTCCTGTTCACCAACCGGTTCCGCGAGCCGGGCAAACCCATGGACATCGAGAGCCTGGTTGACATTCACATGTCCCAACCCGGCCAGACCATATTCAAGGACGACTTCCTGGGATTCACCGAAGAGGTGCGCGCCGGCACCATGGTAGACGAGGCCGACGGGGCCGGCGGCGGCCTGGGGGGCGGGGAAGACATGGGCGGAGGCCTGGACGAGCTCGAAAGCGAAGCGCTCATGTTCGGGGAACCACTGGAAGAAACCGGAGAGACAGAACCCAGCCCGGAGACTATGGGCCTGGACATGCCGAAAAAGGAGGAGGCGCCCGAAAAGGAGGAGACCAAACCCGAAACCAAGACACCGGAGACCGAGAAGGCTCAACCGGCCGAGAAGCGGGAGGCCTTGTGGGGCTACGTGTGCCTGGGTCTGAGCACCGCCAGCCTGGACGAACAGCGTGGCTGGCTGTTCCAGACCCTGATCATCATCCTGGTGATCGCGGTTCTGGGATTCACCACCTTCATATTCCTGGCCTCCAACCGCATCTACCGGCGCCTGCTGTCAATGATGGACGCCGCCCAGCGGATTTCCCAGGGGGATCTGACCGAGTCCATAGCCGAGGTGTCCAACGACGAGATGGGCATGTTGGCGTCGGCGCTCAACACAATCACCGGCAACCTCAACGACATCATCCGCAAGATCTCCCAGGTGACCGAGAGCCTGGGCGAAGCGGTGGAGCGCATCACCGCCAGTACCGAGGAGGTCGTCCAGGGCGCCGAGTACCAGGTGGCCTCGGTGGACGAGACCTCTTCATCCATGTCCGAGATGGTCATCTCACTCAAGGGAGTGGCCGAGAACGTGGAGATCCTGGCGTCTTCGGCCGAGGAGAGTTCCAGCTCGATCATGGAGATGGCCGCCACCAACGACGAGGTGGCCGACAACATCAGCTCGCTGGCCTCCAGCGTCGAAGAAACCACCACCAGCATCGAGCAGATGACTCACGCCATCAAGGAGGTGGCCAAGAGCGTGGAGGATCTCTCCACCACCGCCGAGCAGACCTCAACCTCCATGCGCGAGATGGACGTCTCCATCGGACAGGTCGAGACCAACGCTAATGAAACCGCCTCCATCTCCGAGGAGGTCCGCCGAGACGCCGAACGTGGCTCCGAGGCGGTGAAGAAGACCATCCAGGGCATCGGGCGCATCAGCGAATCCACCCGCATCGCCAACACCGCCATGGAGTCCCTGAACAAGAAGGTCCAGGCCATCGGTCAGGTGCTCAACGTGATCGACGACGTGGCCGAGCAGACCAACCTGCTGGCGCTCAACGCCGCCATCATCGCCGCCCAGGCCGGAGAGCACGGCAAGGGCTTCGCGGTGGTCGCCGACGAAATCAAGGATCTGGCCGAACGCACCGCCACCTCCACCAGCGAGATCGCCGAGCTGATCCGCGCGGTCCAGACCGAAACCAAGAGCGTGACCGAAGCCATGGAAGGAGGAATCAAGAGCGTCGATGAAGGCGTGGCGCTGTCCGCCGAGGCCGAGCAGGCCCTGACCAAGATTCTGGACAGCTCCACCAAGTCCACCCAGATGGTCCGGGAGATCGCCCGGGCCACCGTGGAGCAGTCCCGCGGCTCCAAGGTTGTCACCGACGCCATCGCCCGCATAGCCGAGACCGTTCAGCAGATCGCCTCGGCCACCGGGCAGCAGGCCAAGGGCTCCGAGCAGATCATGAATGCCGCCGAGCGCATGAAGGTAATCACCCAGCATGTGCACGGTTCCAGCCAGGAACAGGCCCGGGGCAGCAAGCAGATCACCCAGGCTATCGAGAACATCTCCGAGATGGTCCACCACCTCAACCGCGCCCAGAAGGAGCAGGCCCGCGGATCCGAGCAGGTCATGAAGGCGGTCGAGAGGATCAAGGAGGTTGCCGAGCACCACTCCGACTCGATGGGCAACATGAAGAAGATCGTCGACCTGGTGGCCCAGCAGGCCGAGACGCTCCGCGCGGAGATGGGACGCTTCAAACTCTGAGATGGAAGAGAAAAAGCTCTCCTTCACCGAACACCTCGGCGAGCTGCGCCGGGCGCTGGTGGTCTCAGGCATCGCCATCCTGGTGTTCTTCATCGTCGGGGTGATCTTCGCCGATTACCTCGACTGGGCCCTGCGCCTGCCCATCAAGGATGTCTTGCCCGAGGGCTCCGAGGAGCCGGTGTTTCTGGGCATCTTCGAGCCGATCTTCTACAAGCTCAAGCTGGGGCTGATCGGCGGCATCATCGCCGCCAGCCCGATCGTCTTCTGGCAACTGTGGTGGTTCATCTCCCCGGGGCTGTATCCGCACGAGCGCCGCATGGCCCTGCCCTTCATTTTCCTGGCCACCATCTTCTTCCTCGGCGGGGCGGCCTTCTGCTACTTCATCGTCCTCCCCAAGGCGGCCGCCTTCTCGGTGGGCACCATGGTGGAGAAAACCCGCTTGATCGTGTCTTTGAAGACCTACCTATCCAACGCCGCCATGTTCATCCTGGCTTTCGGCCTGGTCTTCGAGACCCCGATCATCACGTTCTTGATCTGCCGGATCGGCCTGGTCAGCCCCAAGACCCTGGGCCGCTACCGCAAGTATGTTCTGCTGGGCACCTTCATAATCGCCGCCATCATCACCCCCACCCCGGACGCCATCAACCAGACCATTATGGCACTGCCAATCTACGTCCTCTACGAGCTGGGCATGCTGGCCGCCCGTCTGTCTGCCTGGCGCAAGAAGAAGCGCGAAAGAGAACATGAATCCACCGGTGAATGACAACCCGACCTTTGAAGCCTTGGGCGTCGAGCCCGACATCTTAAAAGGGCTTTTTGACCTGGGCTATACCGGCCCGCTGGAGGTCCAGCAGGCTGCAATGGGGCCTATTCTGGCGGGCATGAACGTTAGCCTGCGGTCGAAGACCGGCAGCGGCAAGACCGCCGCCTTCGGGATTCCGCTGGTCCAGGGCCTGGACCCCGGCGAGAAGGATCCCCGGCTGCTGGTGCTGGCGCCCACCCGGGAGCTGGCCGGGCAGATCGCCGAGGACCTGACCGGGATCGGCAAGCACCGCGGCATCCGGGTGGCGGCGGTCTACGGGGGCGCGTCCATCACCGCGCAGATCAAGGAGATCAAGAAGGGCGTTCACGTGGTGGCGGGAACGCCCGGCCGGCTGCTGGACCTGGTGCGCCGCAGGGTTTTGAAGCTCGAGGCCTTCCGGGCGGTGGTCCTGGACGAGGCCGACGAGATGCTTTCTATGGGTTTCTTCGAGGACGTGACCGCGCTGATGGACGGCTGCAAAAACTGCAAGCAGCTGGTGATACTGTCGGCCAGCCTGGAGGCCGACGTCGCCGCGCTGATCGACCGCTACGCCCAGGACGTGGTGCGCATCGACCTCTCCGCCGACGTGTTGTCGGTGGAGGGCATTTCAAACATCTACTACGTCATCGGTGACGACCAGCCGCAGCATCGCTACCTGCTGCATGTGATGGCGGTCGAAAAGCCGAAATCCGCCATCGTCTTCGTCAACACCCGCAAGGACGCCTCGCTGGTGGCGACGGTCATGGCCCGCGAGGGACTGCAGGCCGAGATGATCTCCGGGGAGCTGCCCCAGTCGGAACGCGAGCGGGTCATGCGCTCCATCCGCACCGGCGAGCTGCGCTTCCTGGTGGCCACCGACGTGGCCGCCCGGGGCATCGATATCAGCGGCCTGACCCACGTGATCAACTACAGCCTGCCCGAGGACCCGGCGATTTTCCTGCACCGGGTGGGCCGCACCGGCCGGGTGGATCGGCAGGGCACCTCCATCAGCCTGATCACCGGCCGCCGGGTGCACACCCTGGGTCTCTTGGAACGAAGATTCGGAGTAAAATTCGAGGAGCGCCGGTTTCCGCCGGCGGAAGAAATGGAAAAGAACCGAACCGATTCAAAACTCGAAAGTCTCATTGAATCCGCCGAAGCCGCCATCTGCGACGGCTATTTGGGCCAGGCCAAGGCCATCCTGGAGCACCCCCAAGCCGGGCAGATCATAGCCTACTTGCTGCGCAGCCACGCCGACCGGGTTCACGACGAGCAACGCTCGGCCTCCAACCGCCCGCGCAAGCAATCCCGGCCGGGTCACAAGCGGCGTTCGCGTCCGGGACGCAAAAAAAGAAGGTAGGCATGTCGCTCTGGAAGAAAATAAAGAGGCTCTTCGGCAAAAAGGAAGAAACCCACCCCTTCTGGAACTACGAGCGCGGCTCTCCGCGCCAGCCCATAAAACTGTTCGTCCGCCTGCCCGACAGCCAGTACTTCATAGAACGCTCCGGGGACCTGGGCTACAACGGATTCTCCTTCCAGTACGAGAAAACCCTGGCCGCGGGCGCCAAGGTAAAAATCCGCTTCCAGCTTCCCAACGCCAGCGTCGCCATCGAAGCCTCCGGCCTGGTCCTGGAACAGGACGGCCAGACCGTCCGGGGCCAGTTCGACAACATCGACCTGGAAGACCAACGCCTCCTGGCCCGCTGGCTCTACGAGTCATCAATAGACGAGAAGAAGCCCGGATGAACGCACTCTCC
>Ga0272442_10004721_pt1 | contig 18494 bp, 12 predicted proteins | sample SSMForm2O_FD_200262 | JGI IMG/M metagenome (GOLD analysis project Ga0272442, IMG submission 200262) | Marine sediment archaeal communities from Little Sippewissett salt marsh, Falmouth, MA, United States - SSM-Form-2O | ecosystem: Environmental > Aquatic > Marine > Wetlands > Sediment ... | reverse complement strand
TGAACACTTGGCAGAGCGTCGGGATCATGGCGGACGGCGCCCGGACGCTGGTGGGGATGCTCTCGTCGCCCCAAGGTCAGAAGGACGCCGACCGGCTGGTCGAGGTGTACAAGCGCGAGGGCAAATGGTCGGCGACGGTGGCGTGGAACGCGAAGCTGAACGGCATCGTGCCGAGCGTCGCTCTGCGTAAGAAGGGCGCCAAGGAGCCGCTGCCCAAGCCGTGGTTCCCGCCGGGCAAGGTGATGCGGGGCGGGCACTACTTCGGCACGCCGTACGTGTGGTACTACGAGATCAGCGGCGACACGCTGTACCTCGACCGGCTCAAGGCGATGACCGGCGGCAACGTCGCCCGCCATGCCCTGGGCAACTACCGGATGTGGTCCTACGCCCTCTGGCTCGCACAGGGCGGCGTGATTCCCGAGCGGAAGGGAATCAACGACAAGTGAGTGGAAGCGGTGTGAAAGGCGGTCCCGCGCTCGGGTTGCTGCTCCTGTGCTTCGCTTCCGCGGCCGGGGCAAACCGCCCCGCCTTCACGCGGAAGCCGACCGTTGCCAAGCAGGGCGCGGGCGCCGTCGTCACGTTCGCGGTCAGCAAGCTGACGGACGTCGAGGTTGCGATCCTCGACGCGAGGGGCAAGGTCGTACGACATCTCGCCGCAGGGATGCTCGGTCCGAACGCTCCGGACGGCCTGAAGGCCGGTTCGCTCACGCAGTCGGTCCGGTGGGACGGCAAGGACGACCTCGGCAACGCCGCGAAGGCCGGGCCCTTCAAGGCGCGCGTGTCGCTGGGGATGAGGCCGGCGTTCGCCGGGCTCATCGGCGCCGAGCCCATCGAAACGATCAACTCGATCCGCGGCCTGACCGTCGACCAGGCTGGCAACCTCTACGTCTTCCACGTCTATGGCTCTCAGCACATGTCCGACGGTACGGCGAGCGTCATCCAGCTCGACCGCGATGGCAGGTACGTCCGGACCGTCCTCCCCTTCCCTGCCGACCTGCCCGAGGCGAAGCTCAAGGGGCTGAAGCGCATTGAGGACGAGAAGGGCAACAAGCTGCCGTTCTTTTACCAGCTCGAGACGCGGAACCTGATCCCCGGCGCCGGCGACCTGTTTGCCCAGCGCCCGGCGATCACCCGCGACGGGCGTATCCTCTTCGCCGGGATCCACGAGTACGGCCGCTCGACGATGTACCCGGCGTCACAATTGGTGATGATCCGTAGCGACGGCAGCATACCCGAGAATCCGCTCGGCCCGATCCTGATGGGCCGAAAGCCGAAGAGCCCCCATCCGGAGAACCGGGGGCACGGCGGACACCGCACCGGAAGCGTCGCCCTGTCGCCGAGCGAGAAGACGGTCTACGTGACCGAGGTCACCACCGGCGGATTCGGCGGAAAGCCGACGCACGTCGTCTACAAGTGCGCGTGGGGCGACCGGTTCGCCAAGGCATTCATCGGCGAGTTCCGCAAGCCCGGCCAAGACGCCAAGCACCTCAGCGATCCGCGCGGCATCTGCACGGACAAAGACGGCAACATCTACGTCGCCGATCACGGCAACGGGCGCGTCGCGGTGTTCAAGCCGAACGGCGCGCTCTTGGGCGAGGTCCGGTTCGACCGGCCCCACCGCGTCGAAGTCGCGCCCGACGGCAGCGTGTACGTTCTCGGCGGGAAGCCGCACTGCACCGTACTGGCCAAGCTCAAGTCGTGGAAGGACGCGAAGCCCGTCGCGACGCTGCCCCTGCCCATGCCGCGCAACAAGAACAACGTCGGGTCGTTGGCCGTGGACACGTCGCGCCAGCCGCGCGTGATCTGGGTTGGGACGTCGTGGCACTCGCCCTACACGCTGTTGCGGATTGAAGAGCGCAACGGCGCGTTCGGCAAGCCGAAGAGCATCCTCGGCAAGTCGAAGAAGGCCCCCCGCAGCGCCGGCGTCGTCATGGACCTTGCCTTGCGGAAGCAGGGCAACACCCTGGTCGTCCGCGACGTGCCCTACGGCTGGCAGGAGAAATACCACGTCGTCCGCGACGCCACGCAGAACTCGACGTTGACGCCGAGCTCCGACCTCCGCCGCCATACCCGCTACGGTGGGTCGTTTGGCCTCGACGGCAAGCTGTACATCATGGAGTTCTCGAGGACCATCCTGCGGTTCGACGAGAAGCTGCGCCCGGTCAAGTTCCCCGACAGCAAGGACGGCAAGAAAGAACGCGGCGGGCTGGTGGTCGGATTCGGCAGCACGTTCCGCGGCCGCGGGCGTGGGGTGACGGCCGACCCGCACGGCAATATCTTCCTGTTGGTACAGAAGGCGGCTCAGTTCAGCAAGGAGTTCCTCGCCGGCGAGCCGACCGCGCTGTTCAAGTTTGGGCCCGACGGCAGCCAGCCGAAGCGGCCGGTGATCGACGCCGAGTTCCGCGGCGTGGCGTCGCCACGGGTGGACTACAAAGGGAACATCTACATGATGGCGGGGCTCCGGCCCGGTAAGGCCCTGCTCCCGAACGGCTTGAAGGGCGTACCCGCGTCGCGGAAGGATCCAGACGCGACGTTCGGCCTCAATGCCTATCCGCTCATCTACGGGAGCATCCTCAAGTTCGGGCCGGACGGCGGGGCGCTGCGGCTCGGCAAGGGGGACGGCATCGCCTGCAACCTGGGCTTCGGGCTGGCGGCGAACGTGACGGGAGCGAAATGGATCGCACCGGGCGCCAGCAACGTGCCGTCGTGGCGGATCGCCGGCACGCCGGACATCTGCCTGTGCGAGTCGACGCGGTTCGACGTCGACGGCTACGGCCGGAGCTTCTATCCCGACGCCGGTCGGTTCCGCGTCGGCGTGCTGGACACCAACGGCAACCACCTCGGCAGCTTCGGATCGTACGGCAACCAGGACTCGGCGGGGCCGCAGAGCAGAATCCCGACGCCGGCCATTCCGCTGTGGTGGCCGCAGTCGGTCTGCGTCACCGACGGCTACGTCTTCATCGGCGACCGGCTGAACTGCCGCGTCGTCCGCGTGCGGCTCGACTACGCCGCAACGGAGACCGTCGCCCTCCCACGGTAGGGATCTGGGATCGGCTCCGGGACAACACCCCCTTGCGGATGCCGACCGGCGCCGGTAGGTTAAGGCCCCACACGAACGCATCGGACGAACGAACCATGGCCTCCCGGACGCCCCGCTGCCTCGCGGCGTTCTGCCGCGACATCCTCCCCCGGCTCCTCCGGCACACGGACGGCCGTCGCGTCCTGAGCTCGGTCGCCGCCATTGTGGAGACCGACCGCTGGAACTCGTTCGACCGGTTCCAGGAGACCACGGAGACCCTGGTCCGCGAATATGAATCGGCCGGCGCCGTCGCCGACGTCCACCGCATCCAGACCGGCGGGCGGGTTGGTTCCGGGCGCTGGATCATCCAGGAAGCCGAGGACATTCGATCCGCCATCGTCCACATCGTCCGCCCCGTCCGCCGGAAGCTCCTCGACTACAGGGACAATCCGTGGCACGTCATCCAGTGGACGGCCAGCACGCCCCCGGGCGGGATGACCAGTGATCTGGTGGTCATCGATTCTCCCGAGCAACTCAGTCGACTGAGTTCACGGGCGCTCGCGGGCAAAATGGTGCTGACCCGGCTGGACCCGCGCCGCACGCTGAAATTCCACGAGCTGGCCCGCAAAGGCGCCGCCGGAGTCCTCTCCGACTTCCCGGTGCCCGGCCTGCCGAACGCGGTCAAGTGGATGAAGTTCGGCTTCGGCGGGGTGGACATCAACCACGCCGCGTGTCGCATCGTCGGCCTGATGATCTCGGCCAGCCAGGGGCGCAGGCTGCGGAAGCTGCTCCGGGAACACGGACGGGTGATGCTCAAGATCCAGGTGGACGTCCGGCGCTACGTCGGCTCGCACGACGTGACCAGCGGCATCATCCTCGGGCGGGACGACCCGCAGGACGAGGTATGGGCGATCGCGCACAGCTCCGAGCCGGGGGCGATCGACAACGCGTCGGGGGTGGCGGTGTGCGTCGAGATCGCCCGGGCAATCGAAGGGGCGATCGCCGCCGGCGCCCTGCCGCGGCCCCGCCGCTCCATCCGGCTCGTCAGCGGCTACGAATGCCACAGCTTTTTCAACTACCTGGAGAACGTGTGGCGGCTCCAGACACCGCTGGCGGGGGTGTGCATCGATTCGGTCGGGGCCAGGCCCGGCGTCTGCGGCGGGCGGATGGGATGGCACGCGACCACCGCGATGACGGCCGGCTTCGTCCACCGCGTCGGCACGCCCATCCTTCGGGCGGCCCTGCGCCGCACCAAGCCCGGCTACCGCCTGGCGCTGGGGTCGTTCGTGTCCACCCCGGACACGCTCATCGCGGACCCGAAGTATGGGTTCCCCTGCACGTACCTGGAGACCGACCAGACCGGCCGGGGCGCGTTCCGCGCCTACCACAGCTCGGCCGACGTACCGCGCCTGTTAAGCGGCCGGGGGCTCGCCGCCGGAGCCGGCGCCATGGCGGGGTACCTGTATTTCCTGGCGGATGCGGCAAGCCCCGAACTGCTGCAACTGGCCGCGGCGGAAACCGCACACGCCCTCCGCCGCCTGCCGGCCGGGCGGAGGAAAATCCCCCGAGCACAGGCGAATTACATCCGCGAGCAGCACCACGTCACCATCGGCCGGCTGAAACGGTGGATGTGGGGCGGCGACCGGAGCGAGATCCTCGGCCGCCTGGCTGATTACGAGCACCAGGTCCGCGACGCCGCGGACCGAGCGTCCCGGGCGCCGAAGAAGGGAAAGGGCCGTCGGCCGACGGGCGCCGGCCGCGTTCCACGCCGCACGGCGCCCCTGACCCCGCACGCAGAGAACACTCCGGTGCCGATCGCCGCCCGCATCGCGGCCACCGGCCTCCCCCGCTGGGTGCTCTACTGGGCGGACGGGGTCCGCTCGTTGGCCGAGATTGCCGAAAGGATCTCCTGCGAAAGGAAGAAGCAGGTCACGGTCGACGAGGTCTCGGCGTTCTTCGAGGCCCACGCGGAGCTCGGGTACGTCGAGCTGATCGAGCGAGGGGACCTCATCACCCGGGCCCGGCTGGTCGCGGACCTGCGGGCCTTCGGCGTCCGCCGCGGGATGATGCTGATGGTCCATAGCTCGCTGTCACAGATCGGCCACGTGGCCGGCGGGCCCGACACCGTGGTGGACGCGCTGCTCGAGGTCCTCGGCAAGACGGGCACCCTGGTGATGCCATCGTTCAACCACTGCGAGGCCCTGGTGTTCAACCCGATGACGACGCCGACCAAGAACGGGGCGATCCCCGACGCCATGTGGCGCCGCCCCGACGCGGCACGGAGCCTGCACCCCAGCCACCCGGTGACGGCCATCGGCCCGGAGGCCGAGGCCCTGTGCCGCGGTCACCTGGAGGCGGGCATCTGGGGCGCGGACAGCCCCATCGGCCGGCTGGTTCGGAGCGGCGGCCACATCCTGTGCCTGGGCGTCGGCCAGACCTCGAGCAGTGCCTACCACGTCGCCGAGCTCTCGATGGGCGGCGGCTGCCTCGATCAGTTCGCGCGGGTGGAGCGCGTGGTGCGGCCGGATGGAACCGTCCGCGAGGCACGCGGCGTGGCGTGGCGGGACGGGAGCTGCCCGGCCCCCGTTGCGAAGCTGGGCGAGGCCCTGGACCGCCGGGGACTGCGCCGCCACGGCACCGTCGGCCGCGCCGACGCGACGCTGGTCAAGGCGTTCGACCTGTGGGCGATGCGGCGCGAGCACCTGAAGAAACACTGTCCCTCCTGCACCATCCGGCCGCAAACGACCTTCGGCACGCGCTACCCGGGGTATCTGAGGAGAACGCGATGAAGCGGGTGAACTTCGCAGGGAACGATTACCTGGGTCTGGCCCGGGAGCCGCGGCTGGCCGAAGCGATGTGCCGCGCCGCGAAAGAGCACGGGGTCGGCGCCACCAGCGGACGGTCCTTCCTCGGCTGGTCCGACCTCCACGAGCAACTCGAACAGGACCTCAAGGGTTTCCTGGGCACCGAAGACGCCTGCATCATGCCGGCCACCTACCTTGGCGGTCTGGTCTACTACAAGCTCATGGCCCAGACGTTCAAGACGGTGTTCTGCGACGAGACCTCACACGCGAACCAGTTCGACGGGATGCGCGCCGCGGGGCTGGAGATCCGCCGGTTCCGGCATCTTGATGCGGACGACCTGCGACGGCAACTGGCGGCCTACGACGGGTCCCCGCCCATCGTGGCCACGGACGGCGTGTATGGGATCAGCGGCGAGGTTGCCCCGCTCCGTGAGGTCGCCGACGCCGCCCGGAAGGCCGGTGCAGAGCTGCTCATAGACGACGCGCACGGCGCCTTCGCGCTGGGCGAGGCGGGCCGCGGCTCGTGGGAGATGTGCGGCCTGGAGCCGAACGACGCGACCCTCCTCGGCAGCATGAGCAAGGCGCTCGGCGTGGTCGGCGGGTTCTTCGCCGGTCGGAAGGAGATCGTCGAGCGGTTCAAGCGCGGCCCGTACGCTGTGGGGAGCAGCCCGCTGCCGCCGCCGGTGGTCGCGGCATGCACGACTGCCCTCCGGATCGTCCGGGAGGAGCCGGAACGCCGGGCGCGGATGTGGGCTCACGCGAAGCAGATGCGCCAGGTCCTCGCCGGGCACGGCATCGAGGTCGTCTCGGACCGGACGCCGATCCTGGGGATGATGCTCCGGGACGAGTTCGAGGCGGCGGAGATGGCGCGGCACTTCGAATCGAAGGGGCTCGTCATCCGCTACGCGAAGTACCCGTCGGAGCCGCGCGAGAACCTGCTGCGGGGCGCCGCCCGCGCTTGTTACACGGAGGAGGACCTCGAGCGGTTCGCGCAGGCGGTTGCTGAAATCAGAAGATAGCCGTTCGGTTTCGCCTGCACCCAGGCCGCCGCCTCACAGGCTCAGCTTGTCCTTACTGAGGAAGACCAGACGGCCGTTCTGAACGGTGGCCGAGACGCGGCCGTGGACCCCGAAGGACCCGGCACCTTTCTTCTCCCGAACGCCGGCCGCCTTCCCCGTCCGAATGTCGAGCAGGACCAACTGGAATTGCTGCCGGCTCTGTACCCGGGCCACCACGTAGTTCCCGAAAATGCGCGGCGCCAGGCTGACCGCGGGTTTGCCCTTGTACCCTTTGACTTCCCCGTGAACGAAGCGCTTCCCGGTGCCGCAGTCGAACCCGACGAAATGGAACCCCTGCCCGGGATGAAGCATCAGCCCGTAGGCCTTGTCCCCTCGGATGATCAGCGAGTACGCCGGCTGCGGCGAGCGCGGGTCCTTGAAGTCGGTGTGCCATCGGACCTCTCCCGTGCGGCTGGACAGCATGTAGAGAGCCTTCTGGTCATAGTCTTCCTTCAGCACGACGAGATGATCGCCGCGCAACGTGAACCGCATGGCCGGCTCGCGGGTCAGGTCGTTCGTGTCGATGAGGCGCTTCCAACGAATGCGGAGCCGCTTCGTGTCGACCGCGATGTAGTACCACCCGTCCGTGACCACGAGAAGATCGCCGTCACGGGCAACGGGCAGCGCGGGCGGCCCCGTCTCGATGAGCGGATGCTTCTCATGCAGCGAGAGGTCCGGCAGCTCCAGGCGGCCGATCAGCCGGCCGGTCGCCCGGTACCGGACGGTCACGTTGAAGGGCATCTTGCGGACGGTGATCAGGCGGTCGCCGGAAAAGTAGGGCGCGGTGTAAATGTCGCCTCGCTCCTTGACCTGCCAGGCCACTTCGCCAACGGGGCTCTCGGTGGGGAGGTAGAGGGCCAGCGTCTCAGTTTTCCCGGAGAGGACCAGTAGGTCGCCGCTCTTCACGGCGTGCAGAATCTCGAAGTTGAAGGGAGCCCGGAACCGCCACCGCGGCGTGCCGTCCATGGCCCCGAAGGCCAGTACGTCGTAGAGCCCGTGGACGACCACCAGGTCCCGGTGGGCGAACGCCTCGAAGAAGCCCGGCTCCTGGCCCGTGCCCTTGAGGCGGATTCCCTCTCTCTTCCAGACCGCCGCTCCGGTGTCCAGGTTGAAGCAGGCCAACACGAACTTGTTGTCCAGCCGCTTGCGCACCCGGCCGCCGAGATAGGCCAGTTCGGGGTGGCTGGATCGGTCGCCACGCCGCTCGAGCACCAACCAGTTGATCCCCTCGGCGTCGGCCAGGTCGCGGGCCCGCTCCTTCGCGTCCGGGTCGACGGCGACCGGGGCGTCCCAGGGCGGGGGCGCCGCGACGGCCTTCCGGTGACGGGCGGGGACGGCCAGGAGTCCGACGCGGGCGACGTCGGCCAGTTCCCAGCGGCGCTGGCGGGCCGCGGCGCTCTTCCGCCCCGCTGTATCCTCGAACAGACTGTCCAAGGTCTCTTGCGCCGCCGCCGTGCCGGGGAATTCCCACAGGCGGTAGAGCTGCTCCTCCGGTGTGCCCCGCCGCAGCGCTGCCTCGGCCACCTTCCCAAACCAGTCCCGGAACTCCGGCGAGGCGGCCCGGAGTCGGAGCAGCCGGGCCGCGGCCAGCTCGCCCGCTCGCACGGTCAGCGGCTTGGGAAGCGGCGACACGGTACTGACGTAGAGCGGCAGTCCTTTGCGGCTCAGGCCCAGGCTGCGGGTCATTTCGCGGCGGAAGAAGGGATTCGTGGCGTATCGTTCGGCCCGGCCGATCGCCGCGGACGCCGCGGCGAGGGCCTGCCGCGGGTCGGCCCCGGCGGCAATGGGGGCGACGGGGTACTCGTGGTGGCCGTAGGTGTTGATGACGCTCCGCAGGCACCGGGCGGCCGCCTGGGGCTTTTCCTGGCGCTCGTAGGCGTCGGCCAGCGCGAAGAGCGTCTCGATCTCCTCGGCCAGGGTGCTCGCCGTCCGGCTCATCCCCAGGGCGTGGTGCAGTTCCTGATCGGGCTGGGCGGCGCGGATGGCGCTGCGGGCGAGCCGCTTGTGCACGCGGAAGAGCTGTTGCCGAATGAGGGCCCGGAAGTCGAGGTCCTCGGACGAAATCCGGGCCAGGCAGTTGCGAAGCCGCCGGGCCGCGTCGTCGAGCCGACTGTCGGCCACGGACAGCTCGGCCTTGGCGAACTCCGCGGCGGGGCCGGTGCGGCCCTCGAGCGCCGATCGAACCGCGGGCCGGTCGTAGACCATCGAGACGTTTCGGGGCGCGAAGCGCAGCTCGAACGGCACGCCGTAACGCTGGAACGTGATCCGTGAGAAGCTCATGAACGGGCCGTGCTCGTTGGCGGGAACGGTGTCGGCGACGATCTTCTTGAGCCAACTGATCTGGTCGCGGACCTTCTTGTCCTTGTGGGGCAGGTCCTCCAACTCCTTCAGTTCCCGGGGGGCATACCAGCGGAAATCAGGGTCGTGCAGGACCCGAGACGCGAAGCCGAGCAGGGGCCCGTCGTAATAGCGGCGATACCCGACCAGCTTCCGCGTGTTCAGGTCGACGCAGGCCAGGTACTGGACGGACCCGAAGACGGGCCAGCCGATGTGGAGGAAGTTGGGCACGTAGAGCCGGTTGTCCCGGCTGAGGAACGGCTGGGCGCCGATGCAGTAATACATGATGTCTACGCCCAGGTTGGTGACCACGGGCCGCCCGGTGAGGGTGATGATGTCGGGCGCCGTCCACAGGACCTTGCCGTCCTTCGGGTTCAGCAGATAGATGGGCGGGCCGGAGGTCCATCCGTCGGGGCGGTGGTACTTGCGTCGGCCGCCGTAGGCGAGGACCAGCTCGCCCTTGCGGTTCGGGCCGAGGAAGTACCCGATGCCCCGGGCGGCCTTGGGGTGCGTCCAGCGGATCCGCCCGGTACGCCGCTCGACGCAAAACAGGAACCCGGTGTCCAGGGGCGTGACGTAGAGTTGCTCGCCCACGACCAGCGGATGCTTGCCGTACCAGAACATCGGCGAGGGCGGCCGATCGAGGTACTTGTAGTGATGGCCGCGGCCGAACCCACGGGTGGCGTCGTGGACGCCGTGGTAATACGGGTAGCGGAAGAGCCACTTGACCCGGCCGGAGAGGCTCTCCACCGCGGCCACCGCCCCGGCGTCGGTGGAGTAGTAGACCGTGCCCTGGTGATAGAGGGGCGGCGAGACAAAACTGCGGATCCGGTTTCGCCGCCGGACCGCGAACCCGGCGGCGAACTTGCCCGGTGTCAGGCGGCAGAGCGGGGTGCGCCACCGGATGCGCCCGGTCGTGCTCTCGAACGCGATCAGGCCGTACTCGGTGTCGATGTGCGTGTCGCCCTCGATGTTGTCGAGGATATACCCGGCGTAGACCGTCCTGGGCCCGCCGGCGGGCGCCGTCTCGAAGCGCATGCGGGCCTCTTCCTCCGTCGACGCCACCATCGGCCCGTAGGCCCACGTGAGCTGCCCGGTCACCTCGTCCAGGGCCACCAGCGACGGCCCGCCCTTGTGGATGACGGTGAAGACCCGGCCGTCCTGCGCCAGCACATCCTCCTGGTGGTAGTGGAGGCGCCGCTGCCAGGTGGCCCGGCCGCCGAGCTTGTTGACCCATCGCGGCTCACCTGTCAGGATCGACCGGCAATAGACGACGTTCTTGTGGCGATAGACGACGCTGTTCTCGGTGACCACCGGCTGGGTGTAGACGTAGAAGTCGGTCCGCGATCCGGGCACGCCGCGCGTCCACACCGGCGGCTCGATCGCCATCGGATCCGTGGTCGCGGGGGAAAGGGTGTAGTCATCGGCCGTGGCGTGCGGCGGGCTGGCAAGCTGGGAATGGAACGGCTTCGGTTCCGGCGCCGCGGCCCGGACGACGCGTTCCAGTTGCGCGAACTGCGGGGGAGAGAGGGAGCTCGCCCGGTCCGCCTTTTCCGCTTCGCGGCGCTCCATCCGCAACATCCTTCGGCAATAGGCGATCTTCAGGTTGAGTTCGGGGGTGCGGAGCTCGGGGCGGGGGAAGAACTCGCAGATGGTGGTGAACCGCTCCAGCGCCGCGAGGTAGTGGCCCGTGTCCAGTGACGCGTTGCCCAGCTCCAGGATGGCCCGGCCGCCGTAGGACGTGGCCAGCATGGCGTCCACGATTTCCGACAGGCCGATGAGGGAGTGCTTTCGTCGGGCGCTTTCGAACGCTTCCTTCGCCCGCGCGTCGTGGACCGTACGGTAGTGTTCCAGGTGCTCCGGCGGGACGTTGAGGATCCGTCGCTGGCAATACTGGGAGATGGGGACGAACACGCCATACTTCGACACGCGGTACATCGCCCGGGGATAGCGGTCGATGATGATCTGGTACATCTTCAGTGCGTCGCGGTACTGGCCCGCCATCTCTCGCTCGAACGCAGCCCCCGCCAGCGCGTTGGCCCGGGCATCCTCGCGAATGAGATTGAGGGTGAAGAAGCCCCGCTCGGAGGAGAGGCGCATCTTCTTCTCCGGCACGCGCCATTCCCGCCCGCCCAGGGACCGGAGGAAATCCGGCCGGTAGGTCTCGTAGAGATCTTTGTAGGGATCCCTCGGCTTCGGCGGCCCGGGCGGGGTTGGCGGCGCCGAGGCGGCCCACGCCGCCGCGCATGCGCTCGCCAGCCACAAGACACCGAGAAGCCCGTGCGTCCGCGCTCCCATGCGCCTCACTTCTTGTTCTTCTTGCCGGACCGAGGATGGTGGCCGATCTGTTTGAAGTTCGCCAAGCGGGGCCCGCCCTGTCGCGCGGTGAACTTCAGGGTCTTGCCCTTGAAATGCCGGTCAAAGAAGTGCTGGGACGGGCGGAAGTAGACCTCCGGGATGCCCCGCGGATGATACACGGGCAGGGTCAGGTTGTCGGCGTGGCCCTTGGTGTGGCCGACGACGTTGCCCCCCTGCATCTGCAGCCGCAGCAACTCCAGCATGATCTCTTCGTTGCCCAGGAACTGGAAGCCGTACTTGTCCAGGTTCCTGTCCGAGAAATCGATGAGATCGTAGATCTTGATGCCGGCCCGCGAGCCGCGGTAGCGGTAGTATTGCCGGAACCGGAGAGGGGCATAGGATTCGAAGACCAGCCGGAGCTTGAAGTCCTGCATCAGGTCACGGAACACGGGCCGGAGGTCACGGAACACCTGCAGGTCCCGCGGCGTCGGCGGCTTGGGCGGCTTCCAGTCCTTCGGCCGCCGGGGCGGCCGCTCACCCGTCGCCGGCCGAAACGTCACCGCCACCTGCCCGGCCACCCGACCGTACCACGTGCTCTCGTAGATCGGGAACATGTCACATTTGAGCACGTTGTGCTTCGGATACTTGTAGTTGGCCAGGTACGGCGACACATACCGGAACTTCCGAAAGTCTGCGATCCGGATGACGGAGACGGATTCCTGAGCCCCCTTCGGCGCCTCGTGCGCCTTGTGGCTCACCAGCTTGGCTCCCTCGCCCATGTGCCCGACCCGCGCCAGCACCGCGTCACGGGTCAGCAGCGACGCCACGCCCTCCGCTCCCTTGGTCTTGCTTGCCAGATCGAGCAGGCGCTTCGAGAACCGCAGCCGCTCGGTGATCGTGGCGCTCCCATCCTCGTGCAGTTTGACGCGGGTCTCGATCTGCAGGCACCCGGCGCTCAGGCCGATGCACGCCAGTACCGCCAGCCAGCGCCGGCCGCGGAATCGACGGGACATATAAGGTTCCTCCTCGGTATTGCGTTTCGCGGGACGCGCTTGTGGGGAACGGCGACGCATCGCGCCGGCGCCACAGGCCGGGCCCAACGTTCGCCCATTTTATCACGAGCGCGATCAATCCGCCACCGGATTCGCCGCCCGGGCGCCCGCCTCCTCTCCGCTGCCCGTCGCCGCAGCAGATCCGCAGTGAACATCGAAATCGGGCGGCGGCTGGGGAACAGCAATCGGAGGCGGGATGATGACGGATGACCGAGGGTTCTCGCTGACCGAACTGCCCATCGTGGCCGCGATCATTCTCATTCTCGCCTCCATCCTCATCGTGGGCACCGGCGAGTCATACACCGCCGCCGAGCGGCTGGCTTGCCAGGAGTGGCTTCGACAGATCGACAACGCCTGCCGCATGTTCTCAAACGCCCACCAGGGCCGAGAGCTGCCTTCCCTCGATCTGATCGGCCAGGGCGGGGCGGCCCGATGGTACGAACGGCTCCTGCCCTATTTTGAGGCGGACAGTCTCGAAGCCGCCAGGGAATACCTGAACTGCCCTGCGCCGACCTGAGCGAGACCTCGGCCGACGTGGGCGGCGGGCGCGAATGGGGGAAACGGGGCCATCCGGCCTCCCGCTTCAGGCACTTGATCGACGCCCCGCTAGACGCTACAATTTCGCTCAACACATGTCCCGGCACAGGGCGGCTTGCGCATGGCCAACGATGGTGCCATCTTCCGTGAAATCACCCGGATAGAAAAACAGGCCGACGACATCCTCGGCCAAGCCAAGGCCCGGGCGGAGGAGATCCGCCAGCAGGCGGAGGCCGAGGCGGCCGAGCTCGCCGCCCAGACCGACCGCCGGATCGAACAGGAAAAGGCGGCCCTTACCCGGGAGCACGCGGCCGAGACCGAGCGCGTGCTCGCCGAGATCAGCGCGCAACTCCACAAGGAAGAAAAGGCCCTCGAGCAGATCCGGACGAATCGCTTCGATGAACTTGTCGGCTGGACCGCCGCCCGAATCTCCCAACCACAGACCACCGACACAGCCCATGGCGATTGAAAAGGTCAAGCGAATCTGGCTCTTGGTCGCGCGCGGCGAACTGGACCCGTTTGTCCAGGCCCTCGCCCGCTCCCGCACCACCCACGTCGTGGACCTGCAAGAGGAGCCGACCGGGGATCTCCCCTTGCCCGCCGGCGAGGCCGCCGAGGACCGGGACGCCGAGGACAACGTCCGCAAGCTCGACCGCGTGCTCGATATCCTGGACAGCTTCGCGCCGCCGAAACGCTCGCTCGCCCAGAACTTCGTCAACCTTCCGGCCGAAATGAAACGCGATGAGTTCGACCGCGGCGTGGCCGAGACGGACGTGGACGTCCTGTACGAGCAGGCGGTGCGCCTCCAGCGCGAGCACGCCGCTGCCTCCAAGCAGACGGAGGATCGGCGCGGCCGAATCGCTCACCTGGAGCCCTGGGCGGCGGCCCAGGTCCCGCCCGCCGGGCTCGAACGCTGTCGCTGTGACCTGGGCACCGTGCCGGTCAAGCTGGCCTCGCGGCTGCGCGGGGCGCTCGGCGAGTTGGAGAGCATCGCGGCGCAGTCCGTGGCCACGACGGGCGGAAAGGCCTTGGTCGCGGCCGTCTGGCTCCGCGAGGCAGAATCCGAGGCGGTCGGGCTGCTGGAAGCGCACGGGTTCGAATCGTTGGGCCTGGCCGAGGGAGAGGGAACGATCGCCGGTCGGGTGGGGCGGTTCAAGGCCGACCTGGCGGCGGCGGAGGAACAGGTCACCGAGGCAGCGCAGGGGATCCGGCGCCTGGCCGAACGGCGCCGCGCGGTCCTCGCGGCGCGGGCCCATTGGCAGGCCGAGGTGGAACGGGGCGCCGCGTCCGCGAAGGCGCTCGCCTCCGAGCGGATCGTCGTGCTCTCCGGCTACGTCCGCGTCCGGGAGCTGGAGAAGCTGGAGGGTTTCCTGGCCCGGGAGTTCCCGTCGGTCAGCCTCCTCGCCCGGGATCCCGAGCCGGGCGAAGACGTGCCCGTGTCACTGGGCGGCGCCAAGATCTTCGCACCGGCCCAGTTCCTCACCTCGATGTTCGGCCTGCCCAACTACTTCGAGTTCGACCCCAGCCCGTACATCTTCGTCACGTTCCTGATTTTCTTCGGGTTCTGCTTCGGCGACGTGGTCTACGGGCTGATGCTCCTGGCCGCCGGCTGGTGGCTGGCGCGGAAATCCGCTGACTATCCGTCGCTGGCGAAGTTCTTCAGCCTGCTCGCGCTGTGCGGGGTCTCGTCGATCGTCGTCGGAGCCCTGACCGGCTCGTGGGCGTCGGACCTGCTCGGCGGCGGCTACCTCGGCTCCGGCCCGGCCAAGGCGGTCAACCGGATCACCGTCATCGATCCGCTGAAACGGACCATCGTGATGCTGGGGATCGCCCTGGGGCTCGGCATGCTGAACCAGTTCTACGGGATGGTTCTGCTGATGTACCGCGAGTGGCGGAAGGGGAACGTCGTCGCGGCCGTCTGCGACGGGGGGCTCTGGCTGATCTTCCTCCCCGGGCTCGTGCTGCTGCTGGCGGGGGCGATGGGGGCGGTCCCCGCGGTGGTCACGAAGATCGCCCTGGGGATGATCGCCGTCAGCGGCGTCGGCCTGATTCTGACACAAGGCCGCCACGAGAAGACGTTCGTCGCCAAGGCCATCACCGGTTTGGTCAGCCTGTACGGCATCCTGGGCACATACGGCACCACGTCGTTCATCGGCGACACGCTGTCGTACAGCCGCTTGCTCGCCCTGGGCCTGACCACGGTGATCGTGGGGATGTCGTTCAATATCATCGCCGGCCTGACGACGTCGATCCCGGTCGTGGGCGTGGTCCTGTTCATCGTCATCGTGGTGTTCGGCCACATGTTCAACTTCCTGATCAGCATCCTGGGCGGGTTCGTGCACTCCGCCCGGCTGATCTTCGTCGAGTTCTTCACCAAGTTTTACGAGGGCGGGGCGCAGCCGTTCGCGCCGCTCGGCGCGCCGCGGACGGTGCGCGTGATCGATGACCGATAGGAACGTTGGAACAAGGGGTATGCCATGGGCGAGTTCTTGAGAGTGTTCTTCCTTGAGACGGGAATGGGGCCGGCGGTGGTCGGCGGCATCGCCGCGGTGATGTTGGGCGGGATCGGCTCGGCCAAGGGCATCCGTATCGCCGCCGTGCAGGGCGCCGGGGTGATGTCCGAAAAGCCCGAGCTGTTCGGCAAGCTGCTCGTGTTGATGGCGCTGCCGGGCACCCAGGGCTTCTACGGCCTCATCGTGGCTATTATGATCAGCCTGCGCACGGGGATCATGGGAAACAAGATCGCCGTGACGCCGCTCGTGGGGATGGCGCTGCTGTTCATCGGGCTGTGCACGGGGATGGTGCTCTGGCTGAGCGCCGTCAACCAGGGCCGGACGTCGGCCGCCTCGATCAACCTGACCGCCAAGAAACCGGAGGAAAGCGGGCGGGCGATCATCCTTCCGGCGCTGGTCGAGACCTACGCCGTCGTCGCGCTCCTCGCCGCCATTCTCCTCATCCTGTGGGTCACCAATCCGTCGGCGGAGTTCGCCGACCCGGCGCTCAATGTGGTGAGACAGGCAAGCTGACATGGACGTCCAGAACATCGAGAAGAGAATCCTTGAATCCGCCAGGGCCGAAGCGGAGACGATCACCCGCCAGGCCGAGGAGAAGGCTCGGGACCTGCTCGAATCCGCACGGGCGAGCAACGAGGAACGCGCCCGCGAGGCCGTCGAAGGGGCCCGCCAGGCGCTGCAACAGCAGCATGACCAACAGGTCACCTCGGCCAAGGCGGCCGATAAGCTCCAACTCCTCGCCCGCCGCGCCGGTATCCTCGACGAGGTCTTCGAGAAGGCGGTCGAGCGGTTCATCGGCGACCGCGGCGGCGAATACCGGAAGTGGCTGTCCGCCCGGACCGACTCGGTCGCCGGTGAGAGCGGGACCGTAGTCCCCGCCGAGCCCGATCGCCCCCTCATCGAGGAGTTGCTCTCGACCCGGGATACCGGCCCCACGCTGGCGGAGAAGTCGCTCCCCCTGCGCGGCGGGTTCATGCTTGAAGGGGACCGGTTTGATCTCGACCTCTCGCTCGACACGCAGTTGGTCGAACGGAAAACGGAACTGCTGCCGGAGTTAGCGAAGAAGGCCTTTACGGACGCAGATTGAGGCAGACAGGGCGCAGATGATGGACCCGACAGACTGGTGCTACCCCAGCGGAGTCACCGCCGTGTTGGAGACGTTTCTCCTCACTCCGCGGGCGGTCGCCGAGCTGGCGGACGCGGACGAGCTGCTGTCCCGCGCCCGCCGAAGCCCCGTCTACGCCGGCGTCCACGTCCCGGAGGGCGCGGATCCGATGCAGATCGCCGCGGCGCTGGAGTCCGCCCTCGTCGCCTACATCCGGCCGTTCGCCCAGGACTGCCCCGAGCGGCAGATCGCCGACGTGTTCCTGACCGAATACGCCCTCCGCGACGTGTCGAACCGCCTGAAGTCACAGTACTGCGCCGCCGAACGGCACCCGGTCGAGCTGTCCAGCCTGTCGGAAGAGGAGCTCGACGCCTTCATTGCCGCAGAGCCGCTCCTGTCCGAGATCACCGACACGCTGGCCGAGGCGAGCCACGGAGGCCCCGGGCCGATCGCGGCGTCGACGGTCGACCTGATGATCGACGGTGCCTTCATCGCCATGCTGCCCCAGTTGGCGGAGCCGCTGGGCTCCGAGCTCGTGGACCGGTGGGCGGAGGCGCGCCAGAGGGCGACCGCCACGGAGGCCGCGCTCCGCGCCCGCATAGCGGGCATTGAGGACTCCGATGTCGGCGAGCATCTGCTCGGCCGGCTGCCGCCCCAGACCGCCGCCGCCGTACTTGCGGAGGCCGAAGCGTTCGACTCCTCCGGCGGCCCCGGCTCACTCCAGGCCCTCGCGGCGCGGCACGACGCCGAGCTGGGGCGGATCCTCGAGCCCGCCCGCTACGTGGCGTTCGGCCCGGAGCGGGTCTTCGGCTACCTGTGGAGGCTGTCCGGCGAAAACCGGAATCTGCGGGCGGCGCTGGGCGGATTCGCGGGCCAGATCGAGCCGGAACTGGTGGCACAGAGCATGCGAGGTACGGATGGCTAGGATGATCGCCCTGGGCCCGGAGCGGTTCACGTTGCCCTTTGGAGCTCTCGGCTTCGAGATGGCCGAGCTGGAGCCCGGGGACTTCCTGGAGCGGCTCGAGGAACTGGCGAATGACACCACCGTCGGGCTTATCGTGTGCGGCGAGTCACTGGTGACGGAGTCCGCAATCGAGGAGTTCAAGGAAATCTGCTTGACAGCCAAGGCGGCGGTGCTGGTTGTGCCGGACGGCCCGGAGGGAAAGGGGATCGGGCACGAGTTGGTCCGGTCCGGCATCGAGCGTGCGGCGGGGGTCGACCTGCTCAGCTCGGTGGAGGCCGAGGACGAGGCGGTGATCGAGGCGGCCGTCGCCAAAGCATCGGAACTCTAGAGGGACCACGCCAAGCCATGTCAGAACAGAGCGCAGGCAAGATCATCCGTGTGTCCGGCCCGCTGGTCGTCGCGGTCGGGCTCGAAGGGACCAAGATGCACGAGGTAGTCCGGGTCGGGGCGGAGCGCCTCTTCGGCGAGGTCATCGAGATCCGCGGCGAGGAGCACTCGATCCAGGTCTACGAAGAGACGGACGGGCTCGGCCCCGGCGCCCCGGTCGTCCGGACCGGAACGCCTCTCTCGGTCGAGCTCGGCCCGGGGATGATCGGGACCATCTTCGACGGCGTCCAGCGCCCGCTGGAAGAGATCATGAGCCAGGCCGGCCACTTCATCACCCGCGGCATCGACATCCCGGCGCTCGACCGCGAGAAGAAGTGGCGGTTCGTCCCGGACGTCAAGCCCGGCGATGACGTCGTGCCCGGCGACATCGTCGGCCACGTCAACGAGACCGAGGCCATCGTGCACAAGATCATGGTGCCG
>Ga0272442_10004719_pt1 | contig 18495 bp, 11 predicted proteins | sample SSMForm2O_FD_200262 | JGI IMG/M metagenome (GOLD analysis project Ga0272442, IMG submission 200262) | Marine sediment archaeal communities from Little Sippewissett salt marsh, Falmouth, MA, United States - SSM-Form-2O | ecosystem: Environmental > Aquatic > Marine > Wetlands > Sediment ... | reverse complement strand
GTCGTACCCGAGGTCCATGTAGCCGTAGTAGCCCTCGTTGACCAGCTCGAAGTCGTGTGAGCGGTCCTCCGGCTCACGGATGTACGGCGGGATCCAGCTCCCCGACGGCCAGTTGTTGCTCAGCCCGTCGAACATCGGGTAGCGGCCCGACAGGTGAGTGTCCAAGGCTCTGATGAAGGTGCGCTTCTTGCCCAGCGGCAGCGCCCAGATGAAGCGCATGAGCAAGGTGGAGGCGTCGTCGCCGCGACGGAGCATGTCCCACAGGCGCTCGGTGAACTCCCGGCTGAGCTCGCTCTGCTGGAACTCCCATGCCACCGCGGTCATGCCGTCGGAGATGAACACGTCGCGGAAGGCGCGGGGCTCAGACACCAGCCGCCGCTTGAGCAGCGCGATCTGGTGATGGAACGTCTCCACGTCCTCGGCGTGCTCGAGCGTCTCCACCTGCTCCCGGCTGGTGGCCAGCGAGTCGCGGGCCTGCAGGTACCGGTCGAGGTCGTTGGTCGGTGTGCTCACTTGATGATCTCCGCGTCGCAGTTGGCCTTGACCCGGTCGATGCGCTTCTGCAGTGCCGGCGTGACCTCCACCGACTCGAGCGACCCCTCGATCATGACGGCGACGGGCCGGGCGGCACCGTCGATGATCTTGGTCGTCCTCTCGAAGAACTGCGGGAGCTCCTGGTAGCAGGTGCCGCAGTCGGTGCACAGAGGTTCGTCGGCGGGGTCGAGATACACGGGACGGTCCGCGACCGCCGTTCCCGACTGCTCGCCCGCCGGCGTCGCCGCGCTCGTCGCCACGCTGGCGACCGGTGCCGCACCGAGCCCCGGGACGCCGGCCAGTGCCGGTGCCGAAGACGAGGTGGCGAGCTCGGTCATGGCGCGGGCGATGTCGTCCAACGAGGCCTCGCGAGCCGCCTGGGCCTCGTCCAGCTCGCGACGCAGCTCGTCGATGTCGGACTGGGTCAGCGCCGTCAGAGACGCCTCGTGCACGCCCGACAGGTACTGCAACGTCTGCCAGTACCGGCGCCGGTCCTCGGTCAGCATGACGATCTCGGTGGCGCAGGCGACCTTGATGAGTCGCCGGTCCTCGTCGGTCGCGTACACGAACGGAACGGCATCACCGCGCTCGTCGGCGGGGATCTCCACGTAGTCGGCGAGCTCGACGGCCCGTTCCTCCTCGTGCGGGCGCAGCCGGCGGAACTGCTTCTTGAACCGCGTCTCCCCCATCGCGAAGACGGCCGGCGTCAGCGGGGTCGTGAGCAGCCGAAGCTCGCCCTCGTCGTCGATGTACTCGACCGTGGACGACGTCCACGTCTTGTCCATGTCGGGGTTGCCCTCGATGGAGAACCAGTCGTGCAGGTTCGTCCCCACGCGCGGGTCGTGCACGAACAGTGGGTGCATGCGGCTCTCGACGGCCAGCCGGGCACGAGCGTTGGACGAGGACTCCGAGACACCGTGCTCGGAGCCACACGGGGTGTACACGTCCATGACCGCGGGCCTGTTGTAGGCCAGCATCTCCATGGTCGCCTTGAGGAAGTGGCCGTGGATGGCCGTGCTCGTCGCGCACGCGTACACGTTCGGGTGGAACGAGGCCAGCAGCCCGAGCTCCTTGCGGGTCTCGTGCTTGCCGTGGTGAGCACCACCGAAGCGGGCGAGGTCGGAGTCCTGACCGGTGAAGCTGGACGTCGAGGCCTGGCCCCCGGTGTTGGAGTACGCGCCGGAGTTGAGCACGAGCATCTTGATCGGGGTGTCGCTGGCCAGCACCCGCGACATGGCACCGAAGCCGATGTCGTAGGACGCGCCGTCGCCTCCGATGGTCATCACGGTGGGCAGCAGGGCGAGCTCGTCGGGAGTGAACTGGTCCCAGGAGAGCCGGGTCAGCTGCTCGTCGTGGACGTCGGCGTCGTAGGCGTCGTCCAGCTCGAGCCGGGCTGCACGCATCGCGCGCACGTCGGTGACCATCTGTGCCGAGATGCCCTCGAAGATGCCCTTGGCCAGGGGCTGGGTGTCTTGGAACAGGCTGTTGACCCAGGGGTCGAGGTAGGAGTTGTACGGCATCGTCGACGCGTACACGCTGCTGCACCCGGTGGCGTTGGCGATGACCGTGGGAGCGGGTCCGTTGCCGGTGGGGCCGCTCTCGTAGTGGTAGAGCCTCTTCTCCAGCACGGGGATGGCGGCCTGGATGCGCGCGCGTCGCTCGTCGTCGTCCGGGCCCAGGGCCGCCAGCTTGTCCTGCAGACTCAGCAGCAGCTCGTCGAGCTCCTTGAGGTGCAGGCGCCGCTTCTCCTCACCGAGGGCGTGGTTGGTGGCCATGACGAGCCGGATCGCGGTGACCTCGCCACACCCGCGGCAGGCGCCGTGCCCGCCCGTCGTGGCGTAGAAGTTCGGCCGGTCCAGCATGAGCCGCTTGAGGTCCCCGTCGAGCACGGTGGAGCCCTCCAAGAACCGCTTGGGCGTCCTCGGCAGCTCGGTCAGCGTCTCGAACCTGTCCTGCAGCGTCTCGAGAACGTCGGCGTCCTGCTCCACTGCGGTCAGGGCGCCGGGGCTGCAGACCTCGATGCACTCGAGACAGCCCGTGCACTTCCACGGGTCGACCACAGCGGAGAAGAGCCCGCCGCTGCCGGGCTTCTCCTTCTCCATCGCGTCGAAGAAGGGCCGTGTGTGCGACACGGGGTACGTCGCGAGCCGTTCGACCAGGCGGTCGAAGCCACGGGTGAGCGACGGGTCGTCGAGGTCCAGCGACGGCACGGCCGCGGCGACGATCTCGGCGAACGCACGCTCGTCCTTGTCCCGATAGGCCTGGCGGACGGCGTCGGCCAACGGGTACACGTGGCGACGCATCGCCGACTTCTGCGCCTCGGTGGCGTCGATCTGGTCGATCCCCGTCAGCAGCAGGTCATGGATCTCGTGCACGGCCGTGGGGATGGCCGCGTCCGGGCAGGCCAGCGTGCACTCGAGGCAGCCGGTGCAGGTGGAGAAGTCGAAGTCGGGCACGGTGCGGCGGAACAGGCCCTTGTCCTTGCCGGCCGCGGTACCGGCCGGCATGAACAGGCCGATGCCGGGCAGCACGGGCGACTCGCCGATCGTCCCCTCGCGGAACGGGCGGGCCACGATGTCTTCGTAGTACGACGGGTCGAACAGGGCGGTCGCCCCGGACGACGTGGAGCACACCGAGGACGACAGCGAGGGGCTGTGCACGATGTGAGGACGCGTCTGCTCCTCGTCGATGGCCAGCAGCTCGGGGCTGTCGTAGTCGACCACCTGCGTGGCCTCCATGCCGTCGTGGATGACGGCCATGTTGGCGGTGACGACGTTGTCGCCCTTGCTGCCGAACTTCTTCTCGATCTGGGCGCGAACCTTGTTCTTGATCTCCTCGGCGGACGCGCCTTGGGCGATCCGGTCGACGTGGCCGACGACGGCACCGATGAACGCGATGCCCATCATGCGCAGCTCGAGCTCGGCGATCGGGGCGTGGGCCTTGGCGACCTTGAAGGCGTCCACGACGAGGAACCGGATGCGCTTCTCCCGAATCGTGCGGCGGGCGTACTTCGGCAGGTCGCGCCACACCTGCTCGGGGCTCTGGTCGGACTGCATGATGAACGTCCCGGCAGAGACCATGCCCCGCAGCGGGTTGGTGTGCACGAAGGCCTTGTGGTCAGGGCTGACCACAATCTCGACGTCCTCGATCTCGGCGTTGGTCAGCAGCACCTGCTCGGGGCTGAGCGTGATGTAGTAGTTCGTGGGCGCGCCGCTCTTCTCCGAGCCGTACTTCGGCGCGGACTTCGAGTACATGCCGAGCACGCCGGCCAGCACATCGGTGAGCAGCTTGCCGGTCGCGATGGTGCCGTAGCCGCCGACCGAGTGGAAGCGGATCCGCATGGCCTGCGGGGGCAGGATGACCGGGTTCGGCTCGGTCTCCAGGGCCATCAGCTCGGTCTCCGGGTAGGCCTCCCGCAGACGGTCCTGCAGCGTCGCCATCGTCGGGGACGGGTTCTTGGAGAAGAACTGCGAGCCGAGGTAGATCAGCGGCGCCGGGCCGCCCTCGCGGGGCTCGCTCATGTTCTTGTAGGCGGCCACGATGTGCCGGGGCTGGACGTCGTGGCCGCCCAGCCCGAAGATCGCCGTGGTCAGCCGAGGGGTCTGCTCGACAGCGGGGATGCCCGGGTACTGCTCGGCGTCGGCGTTGGCGCGGGCCTTGAACAGCGCCTGCGTCACCAGGCTGGTCATCGCGGTCTGGTCGGAGCGCTCGAGCACCGTGACGGCCTTGGCCCCACGCAGCGCCTCGACCATCTCAGCCTCGGGGAAGGGCTGGAGCAGCTTGACCGACACGACGCCCACCTTGAGCCCCTGGGCCCGCAGCACGGGCAGCACGGCCCGGATGTCGTCGGTGATCGAGCCCATGCCGACCATCACGTAGTCGGCGTCCTCGGTGTCGTAGGTGTGCACCGGGCTGTACGCGCGTCCGGTCAGCTCCGCGTACTCCGCCATCGCCCGACGCACGAGGCTGGGTACGGCGCTGGCGAAGTGGGTGCGGTGGTCGACGGCACCGGCCTGGAAGTCGGGCTGGTTCTGCACCGGGCCGGTCAGGCCCGGGTTGTGCACGTCCACGAGAGCCGGCACGAGCTGTCGCGTGCCCTTCTCGAACGCGTTGATCCACTGGCGCCTCCACTGGCCCGCCAGCTCGGACGGGACCCAGATAAGCGTGTCGTCGATGAGGGACGCCTCGGCGTCTGCCTCGACCTCGTCGACGTGCTCGGCCAGCCACTCCGACAGCGCGGCCTGATCGCCGGGACGGAAGTCGTCAGCGTGGCGCTCAAGATACTTACTGAGCTGGAAGACTCGACCCTTGGCACCGAAGAGAAGGTCTTGGGCGACCGTGGGCGACGTCACGCGGCCAGCCGGGTCGCCGAGGTACTCGCGCAGCAGCTCGGGCTCGGGCATGCGTGCCTCGGTGAGCACGTGGCTCGTTGCGAAGCCGTCCATGGCGTTGGCCACCGGGATCAGCGACAGCGACGACGTCCGGTAGGCGATCGCGGCGAGGTCGGCCGCCTCCTGGGCGTTGGAGCCGAACAGGATGGTGTAGCCCGCCGACAGCAACGCGTACACGTCGTCGTGGCCGGCCATCACGTTGAGGGAGTGCTTGGAGACGACGCGTGCCGCGACCTGCAGGACGAAGCCGCCGATCTTCTTGCCCACCGTGACGTAGTGGGACTCCATCGCGTAGAGAATCCCCTGGCTGGAGGACGCGTTGGAGATGAACTGGCCGCCGGTCAGGGCAGCCCCCAGTGCGCCGCTCTGCGCCGAGTGCTCCCCCTCGGGCTCGAAGAAGAAGGGGTGCTTGCCCCAGACGTTCACACCGCCCTCGGAGCGGGTCGCCTCGTAGAGCTCGGATATCTCCGTCGACGGGGTGATCGGGTAGCCGATCACCCCCCCGCATACGTGCTTCATCACGTGCGCGAGTGCGCCGTTGCCATGGATCACCATGGGGATGCCGGGGTACATCGGTTGCTGACCAGTCATTGCACGTCCCAAGAGTCAAGCCTGCGGTGTGAGGCCACCCTCACCCGAATACTGTCCCAGCACAGGGGGCCACATGTCACGTAGTGGCCCCCCGAACGACCCCTCGCGGGGTGCCCGCCGAAGGTCACTGGTGACCCGCGTCCACACAGACGACTGTGGGGGTGTGCTGATGCACCGGGCATCACGGCTGCTCGCCGTCCTGTGTGGGTGCCTCGTGGCAGCGTGCGGCGTCGACCCTTCGGCGGCACCGGGCTCGTCGCCGTCCGCCGTGCTGCCCGACGAGCAGCAGATCCGGCCCGGGGTCGCCGCAGCGGTGACGGAGCCGGGCGGTCCGGCCGAGGCAGTCGTCGTGGTGCTCGTTCCAGGCGGTGGATGGGTCTCCGCAGATCCATCGGGGCTGGCTCCACTCGCGGAGCACCTGGCGTCCCGAGGCGCCGTGGTCGTGACGCTGCGCTACCGCACGGCAACCGAGGGCGCGTACTTCCCCGAGCCGGCTCTCGACATCGAGTGCGGCATCGCGTTCGCGTCCACGGCGGCGGGTCGGGTGCTGGACGACCGCGGGCTGGGCGACGACCCGACGATCGCCGTGGTGGGGCACTCCGCCGGCGCCCAGCTCTCCGCTGTGGCAGCGCTGAGCCCGACGACGCTCGATCCGGGCTGCCCCTATCCCTCGGCTGACGCCGACGCGCTGATCGGACTTGCCGGCCCCTACGACGTGGTCGCGGCCGAGAGGCAGGCGGTGAACCTCTTCGGGCCGGAGTACCCCCGGCTCGACCAGTGGGACGCGGGCAACCCGATCGTCCTGGCATCCCAGCGGCCCGAGCTACCGGTGCTTCTGCTGCACGGTGAGGATGACCCTCTCGTCCCCGTCGCGGCGAGCGAGACGTTCGCCCAGGCCCTCGACGAGGGCGGCCATCCCGTCGAGCTCGACGTGCTCGCCGGTGTCGACCACGACAGCGTGTACAGCGCCGAGGTCGCCGGGCCGGTCATCTCCTCGTGGCTCCAGCTCGATGCGCCTGAGGGTCAGGCAAGCCCGCCAGCCCGGTAGGCCCGGCGCCAGGCGTCAGGCCCCGACGACCTGATCAGCCGCGGCAGCCGCGCTCACCCAGTCCCACAGCTGCTCACGGCGCTGCGCCGTGTCGGTTCTGCGGGTCGTCGGCAGCCGGTGCAACGGACGCGGGCGGCGGTCGTGCCAGAACAGGCCGTTGGTCGCCAACGGCGCGTCGTCTGCGCTGAGCCAGACGACCGTGTCGGCTCCTTCCTCGGCGCTGCGCAGCAGCGGAGCCGTGAGGCGACGGAACCTGGGCAGGGACGTTCGGACCCCGGGGGTGTCGGCCCACCCCGGGTGGGCGGAGTGGAAGACGAGGTCGGGGCCTCCGTGACGCTGCGACCACATCTCGGTCAAGGTCACCTGCGCCCGCTTCGCCCGGGCGTACTGCTCGGCACCCCGGTAGTCGGCGTCCCCCATCTGCAGGTTCTCGACCGTCAGCCCGGTCGCGTACATGCCACCGGACGACACCGTCACCACTCGACCGGGTCGTGCTTCCCGTAGGGCGTCGAGGAGCAGGGACGTGAGCACGAACGGCCCGACGACTTGTGCCGCGACCGTTGTCTCGAGGCCACCTGATGCGATCAGGCGCTCGGCGCTCAGAGCGCCGGCGTTGTGGACGAGCACGTCGACCACGTCGCGCTCGGCGAGGATGGCAGCCGCCGCTGCTCGCACCTGGTCGAGGTCGGACATGTCGGCGAGGACGACGCTGTGTGGCGCGACCCCGTCAGCCAGTGCCAGGCTGTCGCGAACGGCCTCGGTGCGTGTGCGGTCCCGCCCGAGGAGCACGAGCGAGGCACCCATCTGCGCGAGCGCGCGCGCTGTGGCCAGGCCCAGCCCGGATGTCGGGCCGGTGAGGACGACCACGCGTCCGGTGAGGTCGTATGCGTCCCACGGCGTCCACCTGTCCAGTCGCGAGCGGACGGTGGGACCGATGCTGGTGAAGCTCGGGACGACCGGGACCTCCAGCAGCGAGTCGGTGACGTCAGCCAGCAGGGACCTCATGCGGCCACGGACGCCATCTGCACTGCAGACCGTAGGCCCGCGTCGGCGCGCCTCGCCATCACGCCGAAGACAGGGCGCAGCCCGAGGTCGCCGAGGCGCAGCGGCCCGTTGAAGCGGAACTCGGCGTCGTACACCAGCAGCGTGGCGTCGCCGTCCGGCTCCGCGGACACTCTGTCGACCGACGTGAAGAGAAGGTCTCGGGCCACGAATAGCGCCTCTCGCTTGCGCTCGGGCGAGGCCGGCGCGTCGAACTGCTCGGTGACGTAGCGCAGCGTGCGCGGGTACGGCACGAGCGCCAGGTGCAGGTCGAACGTGGCGCCCGGCCCGGCTCCGACTCCGGCGACCTGCTCGACGGCGCGCACGCCCGGGTCCCAGTCGGCGAAGTGGCGCATGTCCGCGAGCACGTCGAACGCCTCGTCGATGGGCAGGGGCGTGCGGACACGAGCGACGTAGCGGGCCATAGGCAAAGGGTAGGAACGCGGGGGCGACGCCGCGACCGGACGACCTCGCGATGCCCCCTGTGGACGGCTCATGTGATGTGTCGGGGGACCATGCGACCATGCGTACATGTGTTCGATAGATCTCGCTGAGGTGCACGACGACCAGCTTCCGCCGGACCCATGGACCGACGCGGAGTGGGAGGCTGCGCTCGCCGAGTCATGCGAGTCCACTCGCCGCAGTCACTGGGGTCGCTTCATGCGGCTGTACGGTGCCGACGACGGCGACCCACGATCCCACGAGATGCTGTGCGGCGAGCAGCTGATCGCGCGACTCGTCGACGTCGAAGCCCTGACGACCCAGCTGATGGCACTGCAAGCGCGCGACCTGCGTGCGCTGCGCACGCGCCGACTGGGCGAGCAGGCCGGCGTCCGTCCACCGGGCCACACACCCGATGCCTGCACCCAGGGCTGCTGTGATGCCGACGGATGGGTCACGCTCGAGGTCGCGCAGTCGCTGGCACTGAGCGAGCGCCAGGTGGAGCGGCGCCTCGACACGGCCGAACGACTCGAGCGGTACCACGACGTCGCCGCAGCGGTGGACGACGGGCTGCTGCAGTCGTGGACGGCGTCCAAGCTGCTCGAGCACCTGGACGCGCTGGCCGGGCATGTGACACGGGCTCGACTGGCCGCCATCGAGCAGTCGACCGTGGCGTGGTTGACCGACCGACCGCGCACCGTGGGACAGCTCAACGCTCGCATGCGACGCCTGCTGGTGCAGGCGCGGGACGACGACGGGTCCGACGACGGGGCCATGACAGCGACGGATCGCGAGGTGCACGTCGTGCCCTCCGACGCCGGCGGGCTGGCCACCCTCATCGCGCGACTGCCCGAGGCGGACGCGATCGCCATCGCCAGCGTGCTCACTGCTCTCGCGACCGATCCGGTCGACCCTGCGGACGGTCGTACCCGCGACCAACGCAGGTGCGACCTGCTCACGACGTCGGTGACCGGCCTGCGAGCAGCGCACGGGTGCTCCGGTGACGTCGACCTCGTCGTGCGGGAGGCGGGCTCGTTCTGCGTGCGACTCGACGTCACGATCCCGGCCAGCAGCCTGGTCGGCCGGGGCGCACCTGCGGAGATCCCCGGCTACGGGGTGGTCCCGGCCGCCACCGCCCAGTCGATCGCCGCACTGGGCAAGGACCACGTTCGGGCCCGACCTCTGATCTACGACCCGAGCACGGGGCGCCTCGTCGGCGCCGCCCTTCGGCACGAGCCGATGGACGCCCAGCCCGGCATGGCGTGGCTGGGATCCGTGCAGGCGTCGCGGTCCTACGACCACCCACCGCGGATGGAGCGGCTGGTACGGCTCCGCGACGCCACCTGCCGAGCACCCGGCTGCCCTCGCCGCGCTGACACATGCGACTGTGACCACGTCGTCCCGTACCCACAGGGCGCGACGAGCGTGGAGAACACCTGTTGCCTGTGTCGTCGGCATCACCGGTTGAAGACGCACGCGCCTGGCTGGTCGCTGCACATGGACCCGGACGGATCGGCCTCATGGACGACCCCCAGTGGTCAGGTGCTGACCACCGACCCCGCCGACTACGCCGAACCCGAGGTGTCCTCCACCATGACCAGCAACCCCGAGGACGACATCCCCCCGTTCTGACCGCGGCGCAGCTACTCGCCGCGTGCCTGCGCGATGACCGCGAGCAACCGCTCGCCGTACTTCTCCGCCTTGGCTGTTCCAATACCCGTGATCTGAAGCAGATCTGCGGGCGTCTGGGGTCGCTCGACCGCCATCTGCCGCAGCGACACGTCCTGCAGCACGACGAACGCCGGCACGCCGTCGGCGTCCGCGATGCGCTTGCGCTCCGCACGCAGCGCCTCGAACAGCACCCGGTCGGGTGGCGCCAACGCCGGCGCGGTGTCCGTCGTCGACCCACGCCGGCGGGAGCTTCGCCCGGCTGACCCGCCACGGGCGTCAGCGCGTGACAGCACGGGCGCCGGGGCACGCCGCAGCATCACCGTCTGCTCGCCTGTCAGCACGGGCCTGGCGCGGTCTGTCACCTGCAAGGCCCCCAGCGCGGTGGGGTCGGGACGAAGCAGTCCGGCAGCGACGAGCTGGCGGGCGACCGCACGCCACTCCTGCGGGTCGAGCTCCGAGCCCACGCCGAAGGTCGGGAGCCGGTCGTGACCCAGCTGGGTCATCCGAGCTGTGCCCACTCCCCGGAGCACGTCGATGAGGTGCCCGGCCCCGAAGCGCTGATCGGTGCGTATGGCTGCCGACATGAGCTTCTGTGCGGCGATGGTGCCGTCCCACAGCTCGGGTGGGGACAGGCAGACGTCACAGTTGCCGCACTCGCGTGACTCCTCGCCGAAGTAGGCGAGAAGCACCTGGCGGCGGCACGTCGCCGACTCGGCGTACCCGAGCATGGCGTCGAGCTTGATCGACTCGACCCGTTTCTGCTCCGGGGCTGCGGAGGAGCTATCGATCCAGCGCTGCTGAGCGACCACATCGTTGAGCCCGTAGAGCATCCACACGAACGCCGGCTCCCCGTCCCGACCCGCCCGGCCGGTCTCCTGGTAGTAGCCCTCGAGCGACTTGGGCATGTCGAGATGGACGACGTAGCGAACGTCCGGCTTGTCGATGCCCATCCCGAACGCGATCGTCGCGACCACGACGACGGACTCGCCCCGCCGGAAGCGCTCCTGTGCGGCCTGTCTCGCGCTTGCCTCAAGGCCGGCGTGGTAGCCGACGGCGTCCACCCCGCGGGACTGCAGCCACTGCGCGGTCTGGTCGACCTTGGCCCGCGTCCCGCAGTAGACGATTCCGGCCTCGCCGGCGTGGTCGGCCAAGAACGCCGCGAGCTGCCGTCGGGGGTCGCGTCGCTCGACCACGGCGTAGTGGATGTTGGGCCGATCGAAGCTCGAGACGAACTCGACGGCCTCGGTCATGGCCAACCGTTGGCGCATCTCCGACCGGGTCACGGCGTCGGCCGTCGCCGTCAGGGCGATGCGCGGCACATCAGGGAAGCGCGCATGCAGCTCGGCCAGCCGCAGGTACTCCGGTCGGAAGTCGTGGCCCCACTGCGACACGCAGTGGGCCTCGTCGATGGCGAGCACCGCCAGCCCGTGCCGGGAGTCGATGCGGGTCAGCAGCTGACCGAAGCCCGAGCTCAGCGCGCGTTCCGGCGCGACGTACAGCAGGTCGAGGTGCCCGCCCCCTGCCTGCTCGATCACGTCTCGGGTCGCTTGGGCGTCCAGCGAGGAGTTGAGGAAGGCTGCCTTCACGCCCAACAGCCGCAACGCCTCCACCTGGTCGTGCATGAGCGCGATCAAGGGCGAGACGACGATGCCGGTGCCGGGTCGCACCAGCGCAGGCACCTGGTAGCACAGAGACTTGCCGCCACCGGTCGGCATGAGCACGATCGCGTCGCCCCCCGCGACGACGTGCTCGACGATGCGGCCCTGATCCCCCCGGAACGACTCGAAGCCGAAGACGGCTCGCAGCACGTCCAGCCCCCCGTCGGGAGTACGCGGCGACCGCAACGTCACCTCAGCGCAACCAGACTGGACCGGTCGTCGTGCGGGAGGTCTCCCGACGTGGTGACGGTGAGCGTGGACGACATCATCCCCGTGATCGCCCCCAGAGGGGTCAGCAGCGCGGTGTCCGCGGCGTCACGTCCCGTGGCGATACGCACCAGGCTGGCTCGTGGCGCGAGCCGCGTGCCGTCGAAGACCCACCACCGACCATCGATCGCCGCCTCGAAGACGGCGTGGAAGTCCATGGGCGACAAGCCCGGCGCGTAGGCCGCGGAGTAGCGGGCGGGAATCCCGAGGGCCCGGCACAGCGCCACACCGAGATGCGCGTAGTCCCGGCAGACGCCGGTACGTGCCAGCAGTGGGTGCAGCGCGTCGTCGACCGCGTCCGTGACGCCGGGGACGTAGGCGAGGCTGCCGTTCAGCCACGCCTCGATGGCCATGACCGCGTCGGCGGGTGCGAGGTGGCCGAACTGGTCAGTGGCCAGACCGGCGAGTCGGTCCGACGGGCAGTAGCGGCTCGGACGCAGGTACACGAGTGTGTCGATGTCGCTGACCTCAGCTGCCTCCGCGGGGTGAAGCCCGACCTCGACCCGGTACGTCATCTCGACGTCCGTGGCGGGCAGGTCGGCGATGTGCGCCCACCCACCGTCGGTCAGCACGACCCGAGTGGGCGCCGGCGTCCCGTCAGCGGCGCAGACGGCGAGATCGCCGTGATCGTGTGGAGGGGCCACCGCCAAGCACAGGGCGACCTCCCCGGCCTGCTGCACGCTCAGAGTGATGGCGGCGTCGATCGTCACGGTCGTCACCCGACGAGTGTGACGTGCGCGGCTCCCCCGCCGGCCACCGGCTGCCGCCGATCTGCCCCGGTGCTCCTCGACGTGTCGCTCAGCGCGAGCCGCCGATACCTTGGCGGTCTCCGGTGTGGGCGACGGCCTGGTACTCGGCAGGCAGGCTCTCGATCCCCTGAGCGAGGCGGCGCTTGTACCGGAGCAGGGCCTTGTGGCGGGGCTCGGGCAGGTCGGCCAGCAGGTCGTTCAGCAAGGCCGTCACGCGGCGGGTGATCTGGAACTGTGTCAGCCCAGCGTCGACGACCTCGAGCAGGGCCAGGTCGACGATGTCGGACCAGGTTGGCGAGCGAAGGATCACCGACCCGTCGCCGGCTGGAAGCCGAACGGGTCCGAGCGGCAACGGGGACGCTGCGCGCAGCACACCCTCGACCTCGTCCAACGCGCGGACAGCAGTCGTGGGGTCGTTGACTCCGGGTGAGAGCGCCCGAAGGGCCACGTCGCTCAGGATCCTCAGCGCGTACAGCGGGTCGTAGGCGAGCGAGCGCTCGCTGGCCGTGAGCAGGCACCGACTGACCTGTCGGTCACGTGGGCGGGCGCCGCTGACCACGGCGACGTGCGAGCCAACAGACACCCCGTCGCCCGTTCGGACGAGCAGTGTGATCTGGCACCTCAGCCGGCGGGCCAGCCGACACAGCGCCACAGCGTCCACAGCCACGATCTGGCCGGGCCGGCCCTCGAACCGGATGAGCACCGCGTCCGACGCCGCGGCCGGCACGTGCTGCACGGGTTCGGCTTCCAACGCAGAGGCGAGGGTCGCTCGACGGGTCATCTGCTGGCGTGACTTCGCCCCGATGTCGCTCAGGACGGAGTCCACCCGGATGCGCCGACTGACCGTGTTGAGCAGTACGAGAAAGGCACCCAGGCTGATGAGCAGCAGCCACACAGCAAGCGCGACGCTGGCTACGGGCACGAACTCGTCGCGCCCGGACGAGCCGACCTCGAGCACGGACAGGCTGCTGAACACGATGGTCGCCAGAAAGATCGCCAGGACCCATTGGATCCGTCGGCTCCGCAAGAAGTACGACACCGTTCGTGGCGAGTACTGGGTCGACCCGAACTGCAGGACGAGCAGCACGACGCTGAAGACGAACCCGGTGAACGTCACCATGCCACCTGCGACCGCAGCCAGCAGCGTGGTCGCCGCGACGGTCGACACGGTGAACGTCGCCTGACTGGCGTCGTAGAGCGTCTCGTCGAGGACCAGCGAGAGGTTGTCGAGCAGCCAGCCTGCGGCCACTCCCAGCACGGGGATGACCCAGAACGCCGACTGCCACCACATGCGCAGCCGCAGGGTCGACAGTCGAGTCACGCATCGCCTCCGGCGACGAAGCGTACTCACGCAGTGGTGGGATCGGCCGGATGGCTGCTGCGCGACACTCCAGCGACGCCCATCCCCGTCGCCCAGCCGACGACTGCCGACCCGACGCCGAAGGCGACGAGCCCCAGCACGGGCAGGCCGGCCGGACCAGCGGCCAGGCCGTTGACAGCGAGCTGCAGCATCCCGCCGGCGGCTAGGACCACCCCGATCCCGACCGCCGCGACCCGCAGGCCGGACGTCGAGGGCCCCCCGTCTCGGGCAACGACGCGACGCTCGAACCGGCCGAAGATCCCGATCAACGCCACCAGGATCGGGATGCAGACCGCGAACCACGCCGGGCGCCACATCCACCACTCGGGGCTCGGTGGCACGACCCGCTCGACCAGACCGACGGCGTAGAACGCCAGCGCAGCCAGCACACCGGCCACCATGTGCCACAGGTACAGCGTCATCGCGTGAAGGTTGACCAGCGCGACGCCCATCCACACCCTCGGCCGCTCGCACCGGCGTTCCACCCGCGGCCAGAGCAGCAGCACCACCCCCGTCTGCGCCAGCGCGAGCGCGACCAGGGCGGCCGACGGGGGCCCGTTGTTCTGGACCTCCTCGCCCTGCGCCGCGAGCATGCTGACCGGGTAGGGACCCAGCCACACCAGCAGCAGCGCCGCGGTGAGGCCACCGATGGCGAGCAGTGCCGGGATGGGTGGTCGGCTCGGCAGGGCGCCCGTGCGCCAGGTGATCCCCAGCGCGTACACGCCGATCCAGAAGAAGGCGTAGTTCAGGTAGCCGACCAGCGGCACACCAGCGTGGACGAACAGCACGTCGGCAACCAGCGCAGCGCCGAGCAGTGCTGCCGGGACGGCGAGGCCGCGCCGATCCACCGATGCGAACAGGGCCGGGGTCAGAGGCACGACGACGAGGTACACGGCGAGGAACCAGAGAGGAATGCCGATCTGGGTGGCCATCAGGTCGACCAGGTGCTCCTCGACACCAGCCAGTCGCAGCACCGACAAGGACGCCACCACGGTCACGAGCAGCACAGCAGTGGGCAGCAGCAGTCGCCCCACCCGGGCCCCGACCCATGCCAGAGCCGTCACTGCCGGTCGACGGTGCGACCACGAGGCGGCGTTGCCGTAGCCACCGACGAGGAAGAACACAGGCATCACCTGGAACAGCCAGGTGAGCCAGTTGCCAGGCGGCCAGACCAGCTGGACGTTGCGCCCAGTCAGCTGGCCACCCTCGACGAACAGTGCGAAGGCCAACCAGTGCCCGACGACGACCAGGCAGAGCGCCCCCGCGCGAAAGGCGTCCACCGCGCGCACACGGCCACTCCGCACGCCGGACTTCTGCGCCTCGCGCACGACTGGACCCGGCTACGCAGCGCGGACGCGCATCAGCATCTCCGCTGCGACCTCCTTGAGCTCACTGCCGTACTTGCGGTGCGCGTCCGTGGCCAGCTCGATCGCGTCCAGCTCGTCGGCGACGCGGTAGAGCAGATCGGCGAACGACTCCACCTCACGGGTCGTGAACGACACGGATGCAGGCATGGTGCACCTCCTTGTTCCCTGACCACGATCCCGCTGTCCGTCACCCCCCGCCAGGGTCAAGCGGCACGTCACCCTGGCGGGGTGGGTTGGGGGGGTCGGGCGGGCTCCCTGCCGCGATCCGCTCCTGCACTAGCGTGACGGCGATCGTGGACACGACAGGACTGACGGTGGCGGTGACCGGGCCGACCGGGACGTTCGGACGTGCCCTGATGCCGTTGCTCCAGGCCGATGAGCGTGTCGAGCGAGTCATCGGTATCGCTCGAGGGCCGTTCGACCCGACCGAGCATGGCTGGACGAAGATGGAGTACCGGCGCGGCGACGTCCGCGATGCCGAGGCGCTCCTCGCCGCGTTCGAGGGGGCCGACGTCATCGTCCACCTGGCCTTCCTGATCGTGAGCGGGAGCAAGCAGACGACCGAGGCGATCAACGTCTCGGGCACCCTGAACGCCTTCCGGGCGGCGGTGAAGGTGGGCGCCGCACGGTTCGTCTACGCGTCCTCGCTGGCGGCCTACGGCTTCCATCGCGACAACCCGATCGGGCTGACCGAGGACTGGCAGACCCGTCCCGCGCACCGGCTGTTCTACGCCCAGGAGAAGGCGGAGCTCGAGCACCTTCTGCAGCAGGAGGCCGCCGCTCACCCGCGACCGCAGCTCTACCTGCTGCGGCCCCCGATCGTGCTCGGTCCTGACGTGGTCGGCGCCAAGCTCCACCTGCCCGATGTGGTCGCGCCGCTGGTGCGAGGGGCGGGCGCAGCGGCGCGACGGCTCCGCCGCGTTCCCGTCCCGGTGCCTGACATGCCCGTCCAGCTCATCCACCAGGACGACGTGGCAGAGGCACTGCGGCTGTGCGTGGTGGGCGCGGGGACGCCGGGGGCGTACAACATCGCCGCCGATGACACCGTCTCCGGAGTCGACGTGGCCCGCGCGCTCGGCGTGCGAGCCGTGCCGGTCCCCGGAGCACCGGTGGCCGCCGCCGCCCGTGCTGTGTCAAGGCTCCCGTACCTGCCCTCCGGCGCACAGTGGGTCGAAGTCCTCAGCCATCCCTCGATCATGGACACGACGAAGGCCAGAACGCGACTGGGGTGGGCACCGCGGCACAGCGCTATCGAGTCGGTGAGAGCCACGCTCCGCTGAGCAGCAGCCCTGCTTCACCTGCTGGGGACGCGCCACGTCCACGACACGGGGACGTCGTCGCCGTCCCACGACCGCCCGACCATGGAGACCACCATCTGCGCACCGTCGTCCTCGACCTGCACGAGCCCGAACTGGCCGGGCTGTGCGCTCACCCCCTGGCTGTACGGACCCCCCTTCGTGCCCGCAGGCCGGTCGAGGGGGGCAGCCTGGAACACAGGGAACAACGGCTTGCCGCTGGTGGAGAACGTGTTGTGGGAGCCGTCGTCGATGGCGACCATGTGAGCGTCCCCGCTGAGCATGAGCAGGTTGGTCACACCGGCCTGCTCGATGGCGTCGGACAGCAGACGTCGTTCGGTGGAGTACCCGCCCCACGTGTCGTCGCCGGGGACCTCCGGCACGATCCAGGGCGATGCACTGATCCACACCACCAGGGCGTGCGTGCGGCTGGACTCGACGACCTCTCGAAGCAGCCACTCGCGCTGCTCGACCCCCAGCATGGACTTGGCCGCGTCGTCCCGGTCGCCTGCCGGAGAGCGTGCCGACCGGAGGTCGCTGAGCACGACTCGCACTCGTCCGACGGAGAAGGCCTGTGCGATCGGTGCGTCGGTCCCCGGCAGGACGAACGGGTAGTGCGGGACGTAGGTGCGATACGCGGCCAGTGCCGCCGGACGGCTGGCGGCGGTGCGGTCGGCGTCGTTGCCGTCGTAGTCGTGGTCGTCCCAGGTGTAGGCAAGGGTCGTGGAGCGGTACAGCGCGCTCTGAGCCGGCGACGTCCAGGTGGTGGTGAACAGCTGCGCGAAGGCCGCGGGGTCGTCGGTGCGGACGTCTCCGTAGTACATGTCCCCGGTGGCGATGTAGAACAACGGGTCGGATGCGCGGATGGCGTCGTAGACGGCGCCGTTCGAGCCCGTCTGAGCGCAGCTGGAGAAGGCGAAGGTGAACGACGCGGGTGCTGCCGGGAACGTGGTGACCTCGCCCCGGCGCCACTGCTCCACGCGTCCATCGGCCTCTACGCCGTAGTGGTAGGTGCGGCTGGGCTCGAGGCCGCCGACGACGAAGGTGGCGACTCGGTCGGTGCGCGAGGTCGCCGCCACCGGGCCGACGCGGGTGGCAGCCGCCAGGTCCTCGGTTGGTGAGACCAGCAGCCAGGCCTCGTCGCTCGCCTGGGCAAGGCGGGCCGTGACGGTGGTACTGGTCGACGTGGTCGCGCCGGCGACGGCCCACTCCACGACGTCCACCGGCTGGTCGGCGACCACCGACGTGGGATGCGTGGGCCCGAACCCGTAGGCGTGCAACGACAGAGCGGCCACTCCCCCGGCGATCGCCGTCGCTGCGACGACCGTGGCCACGACGAGGACGTGGAGCAGCGAGCGGGTGCGCTGCCACCCCAGCAGGTGCAGCACCGCGGGCAGGGCGAGCACCGCGAAGACCGCAAAGGCGACAGCCGGGGTGTACTCCGTGGCAGCGAGCACGCCGACGAACGCCGCCACCACGAGCATCACCGCGCCGCCGATCCCCTCCCAGCGCAGCGCCACCAGCGCCGAGACGGTGAACACGACCATGAGTGCCAGCAAGATCGGGGTCTGGTAGGTGGCGAACTGAGGATTACGCGGGGCGATGCCACCGGTGACGGCCACCGCGGCGGCGCCGAGGAGGGCCACGGCCGACGCGACACGGGCTGCTGCGCGAAGCCTGCGGTGTGCGGCCGCATCGATGGCCTCGTGGTCGAGCATGCGGCCCCGGGCGCGTGGCTCGCGTGACGTGTGCGCATGGTGCCCGTCGCCGGGGGGTGAGCGGCCAGGCGGCGCGTCGGGCTGGCGGATGAGCAGGGCTGCGGCGAGGAACGACCGCGCCGCAGGTGGTGGGCGGTCGTAGTGCAGGGCGGCGCTGAGGGTGAGCGCCCCGGCCACCTCGAAGAACAGCGTGCACATGAGGATGGCCGCCAGCACCCACGCGGTCATCCACAGGTAGCCGTCGATGCGGAAGTAGTTGGCGATCTCACCGATGCCGATGTACAGCCCGAGCGCGACGAGTCCGAGACCGACCAGAAGGTAGGTGCGCCGGCTGCGCAGTCCGGTCGTGTCGCGCAGGGCCGCT
>Ga0272442_10004718_pt1 | contig 18499 bp, 18 predicted proteins | sample SSMForm2O_FD_200262 | JGI IMG/M metagenome (GOLD analysis project Ga0272442, IMG submission 200262) | Marine sediment archaeal communities from Little Sippewissett salt marsh, Falmouth, MA, United States - SSM-Form-2O | ecosystem: Environmental > Aquatic > Marine > Wetlands > Sediment ... | reverse complement strand
GTATTGTAAGCAAACCAAACGTGAAAAAAACAACAGCGCTTACTCGGGATGTTGTTGAGTTTTTACGTGAGAAAAAGGTTGAGGTACTCCTTGAGAAGGAATGTGGTAAAGCCCTTGATGAAAAAGGGTTGACACTTGCTCAAATTAATAAGCAAGCGGATCTTGTTGTCACACTTGGTGGAGATGGGACAATCCTGCATGCTCTTGCAGAGATTGATAAGCCGCTTTTTTCTATTAACTCTGGTGGTATGGGGTTTCTTGCCGAGGTAGAATCAAAATATGCTATTGGTGGCATTTCACGTGTTCTTGAAGGCAATTATAATGTTGAAGAACGCGCAAAGCTTAAAGTCACAGTTGATGGCAAACGTCTGCAGGATGCAGCAAATGAAGTGACAGTGCAAACATCTCAAATTGCTAAAATCTGTTATCTTCAGCTTTATGTTGAAGAGGAGCTCATCGAAACAATGGGTGCTGATGGGGTCATTATTGCAACTCCTACGGGGTCAACAAGTTATGCTTTAAGTGTAGGAGGTCCTATGATGGACCCGACGGTTCATGCGATGGTAATTGCTCCTATTGCTCCGTTTAAGCTTTCTGCTCGTCCATGGATTGTTCCTCTTGAAAAAACAATTCGTGTGAAATTGTTACCGAAAAGTAAGGAATCACAGATTGTTATTGACGGGCGACATGCCCAGACTGTGACACCTGAAAGTGACATGCAAGTCACTATTTCAGAGAAAAAAGCTCGATTTGTTCGGTTTGGGGAAAGCTTTTATCAGATGGTTCGGTTAAAACTGGTACGGTAGCGTGTATGAGGTTTTTTTCAAAGAAAAAACAGGTTATAAAACAAGAGAAACAATGGAAAATAACCCGGGATTGTCTCCAGCTGATTCTTGAATCATCAAAATCATCTTATCCGCAGGAGTTTGGTGGTTTATTACGACGAGATGATATCACCAAAGATACCATTGTTGAAGTTGTGCTATTACCTGGTACAATCGCTGGTGATTCGCATGCAATTTTCCGTATGAATATGAAACCTATTGATTTTAGTATAATTGGTACTGTTCATAGTCATCCCTCACCAAATAATCGTCCATCTAATGCAGATAAACAGCTCTTTGAGCGCTATGGATCTATTCATATTATTGTTGCGTATCCTTTTACCCTTGATTCATGGCAGGGGTATGATTATTATGGGAATCCTTGTGCCATTACAGTAGTATAACATAAATAGTTCTATAAATCTTTGAAATGAAGAAGTTTTTTATTATTCGGCTTCTTACTTCTCTATGATGAAGGTTTGCATTGGCGGTACATTCAATGTGGTACACAAAGGACATAAAACGCTTTTTGAGAAAGCCTTTGAAATCGCAGGCAAAAAAGGCATGGTCTTCATTGGTGTAACAACAGATAAAATGGCGGAACAAAAGAGATTTATGATTCCATATGAACAACGAGTGAATGCCATTAAAACATTCTTACAGTCCAAAGGATATCAGAATCGTTATAGTATCATACCCATCCACGATATATTTGGAGTTGCTGCTGATGGCGACTATGACGCAATTATTGTATCTCCAGAGACTGAAGAAAACGCACAAGCAATTAATAAAAAACGTAGAAAGAAAGGTAAAAAACCATTAGAAATCATCACTGTGCCTTACATATTGGCTGAAGATAACACACCGATACGTGCAACAAAAATACTAGCAAATGATATGGATGAAAATGGTAAAATACTCTAGATTTACATATCCATTTCACTTTTAGATAGTATAAATTCAATCACGTTTCACAGGCAGTAATAAAGGTTTTAAACCCATGAAAACCTACAGAGTTAGGAGGAGAAATGGCAGGAGCACCTATTGATATTATTCTTTTTGCACCATTAGCGCCGCTGTTAGGTGTGTTATTGTTCTGGTTTATTCAACTCCTGTTTATTGAAAGTAATAAATATTTCCTTGGGAAAATCGGAAAAAAACATGAACCTTTACTACGGTTCACAAACTTCATAGGTATTCTATTTCAAACGATTTGCCATGCACTTGGTTTCACGGTGACAAAAAGTGGGATTGCCCATTTCAAAGTCACAGTACATCATGGCGTAGTAAAACCAAAAAAAGAAAAAAAAGGCGTCTTTGAATGGGTGGCTAATACGTTTTTATTCCTTGGGCCTTTTTTCATTCCCTCTGCCATTATCATGATTGCCGCTGTCTTTCTCATAGGATCATATCCAATTGCAATACCTGTTGATTACACCTTTGCAGAAGGGTTAATCAACTTTGGTGAAAATCTCTTTCACTTTTCTCAACAGTTTTTCTCTTTTCTCGCAGGTATTGACTTTCTTGACCCACGTCATCTTGGCTTCACATTATTGCTGATCTTTCTTGGTATGGGAATGAGACCAAGTTACATTGGTGAAAAACCAAGGAAAAAAGTTGATATGATCTATGATCTTACCAACATCAAAAATCATCTTGTGTCAAAACCATTGTATTTAGTGCTCTTCTTTTTAGTTGTCTATGATTTTTTTTATACATCGGTCTTATTACAGCATCCTTTTTTTATTCTTGTGTTTTCCTTGTTTGGATGGTTCTCAATTATCGCCCTGGTATCTATTATTGTGTCACATCTCATTATAGCATTGATTTATTCTACTGATATGCTTCCCTCTCCCTGGAGTAAAATTCCGTTTATTATGATTCCCATGTCATATGTTGGTTTTCGAACACTTTTTGTATTCTTTCCACTTGGTGATTTTACTACTTCTGTATCCTTAATATTAATGATTATTACAGTTATCGGTGTGATTTTGATATTATTTTACTATAAGACCAATAAATTTAAGACGAGAACGAAGATGGAAGCTAAGAGGGTGAAGGATGGACCCAAGCGAATCATTAGAGAATGAAAAAATTGAAAAAGTACTTTCTCCGCATCCCCTGTCATTTATGGGGTTACAATCATTATGTATTTTCCTAATTGTTTGGGGCATGGTTCTCTTATGGTTAGTAAATTTCTCTGAATATTCTGGTATCTTCACAGGTCCTGGAACAGAATGGTTCTCTGTTATTCTCTGGGCACTAGTATTACTTGTCGGTGCAGTAATTGCTTCCCTGGTATTGATTCGTTGGAGTATCTTCTTCATGTATCTTGTTATTGTACTTGGTGGCATTGGTCTGATGATCTGGCAAAGTTGGATAGCCTCTGCGACCTTGTTTATACCAGTGTATAGTGTTGCCGTTTCAATACTGGGTTTCCTCCTTGTGGAATTATATCGAAGAAGTCATAAATATATTATTACAAGTTATCGCATTGTATTCAAAGGAGGCATTGTAACAAAAGAAGAACGAACCCTCCGATATGACAAAATCACAGATATCAACTCGAAACAAGGAGTGCTGGGTCAAATCTTTGGCTTTGGAACCATTATACCCATCAGTGCTTCAGGGTTTGGACTAGGTGCGGATCAATCCTTTGCTGCAGGCGGCGTACAATTAGGAGAAAAAAAAGCAAAATTCTTAGGCCTCTTTGGAGGGGGAAAAGAAGTGCAGACACCTCGAGCACGAAGTTACTATGAACTTCATGGTGTTTTCCCTTATAAAGAAGTAAAAAAAACAGTTGAAGAGTTAGTCCAGGGGAATGTTATTACCCCCTATCAACAGGAGCAGGTTGAATATCAAAAGCAACAAGTTGATCTTCAAAAACAAATGAAGGATTTACTTAAAAAGCAACAAACACGAGGCAATGATGAGTCTTCTCCCGATGAGGAATAGTTAATTTTTTAATCTATAATGGGATGTGCCCCTTTATGGTTCCCAAGAAAGTGTTTTTTACAAAGGGTGTAGGAAGACACAAGCATGAACTGCAATCCTTTGAAGCAGCATTACGTGATGCTGGCATAGAAAAATGCAATCTTGTGAATGTCTCTAGTATAATTCCACCGAAATGCCAGATTATTACCCGAGAGAAAGGTATTGATCTGTTACATCCTGGTCAGATTACCTATGTTGTGATGTCCCGGAATAAAACCAATGAGCCTAATCGATTGATAGGTGCCTCTATAGGTATTGCCATTCCGAAAGATAGGGATTCTCATGGGTATATTTCTGAACATCATAGCTTTGGGGATAAAAAGAATATTTTGGGAGATATTGCTGAGGATTTAGCAGCTACGATGCTTGCCACCACGCTTGGCCTTGATCTTGATCCTGATAAAGCATGGGATGAGCGGAAACAAGAGTATAAAATGAGTGGACGTATTTTCCGGACTCAAAGCGTTCCCCAAACAGCTCGTGGCGATATACAAGGAATTTGGACAACAGTCATTGCCGCTGCTGTTTTTATTGAGTAGAACTATTTTTTTGTATCTTATACTTAATACGCAAGCATTTAAATGGGTCAGTGTATTTAACCTTCAAGTGGCTTTAGGAGAGAGACTATGGCTCAAGAATTAGTTAAATGGTTCGAAGAATTACAAATTGATGATGTCCCTATTGTTGGAGGCAAAAATGCCTCTTTGGGAGAAATGATCCGTAATTTGAAGGAAAAAGGAGTGAATGTACCTGGTGGTTTTGCCGTTACAGCTGAAGCATATAAATATACAATGGAAGAAGCCGGTACAGATAAAAAAATCAAGAAAATCCTGGCGGATTTAAACACGCATGATGTCAAGAATCTTGCAGAACGTGGAGGTAAAATCCGGAAGCTTATCAAAGAAACACCGCTTCCTAAAAAACTTGAAGAGGAGATTCGGAAACATTATAAAGAAATGGAGAACCGATATGGACCAAATACTGATGTTGCTGTGCGGAGTAGCGCGACCGCGGAGGATCTCCCCGACGCAAGTTTTGCTGGTCAGCAAGAGACTTATTTGAATGTTCGTGGTGAGGAAGAACTTTTAAAGAAAGTACGGGAATGCTTTGCATCTCTCTTTACAAATAGAGCAATCTCTTATCGTGAGGATAAGGGATTTGATCATTTCAGTGTGTTTCTTTCTGCGGGTGTCCAAAAAATGGTACGCTCTGATCTTGCCTCATCTGGCGTGATGTTTTCCATTGATACTGAAAGTGGTTTCAAGGATGCTGTGTACATCACCGGTGCGTATGGTCTTGGGGAAAATGTTGTCCAAGGAACAGTAAATCCTGATCAGTTTTATGTGTTTAAACCAACACTCCAATGGGGTCTTCGTCCAATTCTTGAGAAGAAACTAGGATCCAAAGAAAAACGAATGATTTATAGTAAAACTGGAACGACACAACAAAAGGTCTCTAAAGAGGATCAAAACAAGTTTGTCATCAGTGAGGATGAAGTACTGAAACTGGCGTATTGGGCGAAGATCATCGAGGATCATTACAAAAAACCCATGGATATAGAATGGGCAAAAGATGGAGAAACTGGTGACTTATTTATTGTCCAAGCAAGACCAGAGACCGTTCACTCTCAGAAAGATCAGGCAGTGATGAAAACCTATGTCCTTCAGGAAAAGGGAGAAATTCTTGCTGAAGGAGAAGCTGTTGGCAGTAAAATAGGACAAGGCGAGGTCAACGTCATTGAGAAAGCAGAGAATATTGCTAAATTCAAAAAAGGCCAAGTTCTGGTCACTGATATGACCGATCCAGATTGGGAGCCCATAATGAAGATCGCTGGTGCTATTGTAACTAATAGCGGAGGACGGACCTGTCATGCTGCAATTATTAGCCGTGAACTTGGCATTCCTTGTGTCATTGGAACGGTCAATGGGACAAGTAAAATGAAATCTGGGCAAAAAGTCACGGTTGATACCTCTGAAGGTGTCGGTCGCATCTACAAAGGGTTACTGAAATTCAAAGTCAATGAGATGAAGCTGGATACGATTCCTGATACCAAAACACATGTTATGATGAATGTAGGTGTCCCCGAGAAAGCATTTACCCAAGGGCAGATACCAAATGATGGTGTAGGTCTTGCTCGTGAAGAATTTATTATTAACTCACACATAGGTATTCATCCATTGGCGCTTCTTGATTACACAAAATTAAAAAAGAAAAGTTCAAAAGATAAAAAAATCGCCGAGGTCATTAAGAAGATCGATGAACGAAGCGTTGGCTATGATGATAAAGTTGAGTTCTTTGTTGATAAGCTTGCGCAGGGGATAGCTAAGATTGCTGCGGGGTTTTACCCTAATGATGTTATTGTTCGTATGAGTGATTTTAAAACCAATGAATACGCTAATCTCATTGGAGGATATCTCTACGAACCATCAGAGCATAACCCTATGATTGGCTGGCGAGGGGCATCACGGTATTATGATAAAAAATTCAAACCAGCGTTTGGTCTTGAATGTCAAGCCATAAAAAAAGTCAGAGAGACCATGGGGCTCACTAACGTCAAACCTATGATACCATTCTGTCGTACACCTGAAGAAGGAAGACAAGTCGTAAACGTCATGAAAGAATTTGGTTTAAAACAAGGGGAAAATGATCTTGAGATCTATGTAATGTGTGAAATCCCTTCCAATGTTGTTGTCGCTGATCAATTCGCAACTATCTTTGATGGGTTCAGCATTGGCAGTAATGATCTCACGCAGTTAACCCTTGGTCTTGACCGCGATTCTGATCTTGTTGCTCATATCTTTGATGAACGCAATGATGCTGTGAAACGTCTGGTGAAACAAGTCATTGAAACAGCACATGCTCATACACCACGTAGAAAGGTAGGTATCTGTGGGCAGGCACCAAGTGATTTCCCAGAGTTTGCTGAATTCCTTGTTGAATGCGGCATTGATAGTATCTCTTTGAATCCTGATACTGTGTTAAAAACCAGGATGACAATCGCTGATGCAGAGAAACGCTTGAAAAAAGAGCAGCTTGTGTAAAAAGGGTTGTTCTTTTCTTACTATTCATTTCACATAGTATTTACTCGGGGGCAGGAGTTGACCTATACTTTAGTAGAGCCAACTATTAAACAGGCGTATGATTTCATTAAACAATATCATAGCTCGAAAGCCGAAAAAACGCTGTTGGTTCTTATCGGTGACTGCATGGTTGATTACCATGGTCGGGCTCGTTCCTTTCTTGATTGGGGTGAACGTATCTTTATGTTGAAACAAGATGGAAATGTCCTCATTCATCAACCAACAATGCGCGAACCTATTAATTGGCAGCCTGCAGGCAGTATCACTGAGTTTAAAGTAAATAAAAAACAACAACTCCTTGCCTTATCAAGGCATACAAAACCACCAGAGAAAATGAAGGTGATTTTTCGACGGATTGATACTGTTCTTATCAGGAATTTATATGATCAGGCAAGTCTTATTATCTCTGGTATGGAAGTAGATGTGGTCAATCAAATCATGCAAGACCCTGCGGTCATTGAAGAAGGATTGCGTATAGCAAAACGGGAAAAACAAGTTCCCTCTGGAATGATTGATCTTTTCTGTTATGATAAAGAACACACCCCTGTTATCATTGAGGTCAAACGTAGTCTTGCAACAATTAGTGCGGTGCATCAACTACGCATGTATGTGCATGATCTCAAAGGAGAATCAGAGCAAGCCTCTGTACGAGGTATTCTCTGTGCACCAAAGATACCAGATATGGTTAAAAATCTGTTAACAGATTATGATCTTGAATGGAAAGAAATCGAACGAAAAGTTGTTCTTCCAGATGATAATCAATGCACCCTAAAAGAATTTTAAAGACCCGGCGCTTATGTGATTCATATGGATATTTACCCTTTAATAGCCTTTCAGAATAATACAATCCTTGATGGCATACATGGTAAAGAGATTTCTTTAGAAGAGATCATTGCTCAAACAAAGGCAGAACACCCACTCTATATTTATGAGGAAAACATCAACGACGCACATTTTGGTATCTACCAACGCCTCTCAGGCCAACGAGACCTTTGGATTGATGCCCAGCCGAGAAACCATGAGGACGTCGTTGATCTTGTAACAGCTGGGGCAACAAGTATTATCATACGCCCCAAGGCATGGTGGGATCTCCATGAGAATGTCAAAGAGACAGTAGAGGTTGCTATCTATGCTGCTGAAGAGCTTACTATAGATACTTCTGAATCGCATTCTTTTTTTTCTCCTGTTGAGGGGTATATTGTATTTGGGCTCCAACAGCAAGAGCGGGTTGATTTCAAGCAGCATCAATGGATAAAAAACAAACTACGTTCCACTGCTGTTTACATTTATGACAACCAGGTTGAGAAGCTCTCAAACTGGCAATCTCTCTCAATCACAGGTATTATAACAGATTTATCCAATATAAAGGAGTTTACTCATGGTAGATGAAACCCAGATTGTTCTTGCGTTTTTGTTCAAACGAAGCGGAAAAACAACAGTCAAAGAATCAGAATTATATCTGCCTCTCTCATTAGAGCTTGGATGGTTCACTGCCTCCCAAGCACATCAATTTGTTCAAAATGCATTACAACAAGGTTTTTTACAAAAAGAAAACGATCATGTAACTCCATCATTTGATATCAATTCTGTAGATGTTCCCATCGGGTTCAAACCCACTCAAACCTCCTTTCATATAAAAAAAACACAACAAAAACCTGATTCACTATCACAAGTTTCATCTGATCTATTACAAAAACTCCTTCACCATATCAAACAACACTCCACGACATCTCATCAAACACTTCAGAAAAAACTAGAAAAAATCATCGAAGAAAAAAACCTGCTTCCAGAAATAGCGGCACTAATTCTTGGCCGTCAACATGATGTAGACATAACTACCTATATTGATCAAGTAGGGCAACTGCTTTTTAAAGAAAATGAAGAATAATTGGAATTAATAACAACCCCATACAATGACTTCTTCTTACACCCCATTGCACAGGCAAAAGACCAATAAGCGTGGCTACAGCAAGAATACAAAGACCCAATACACCTGTAAAAATAAACACTAAAACACAAACAGAAAGAATTGTGCCACCAACAAGAGCACTATAAGGAAGTTTTATAAATTTTCGTGCAAACCATTTACCAATGACAAGCGTCAAAATAAAGGATAACGCACCAGCAAACACAAGAGTGATAAGCAAATAAGCAAGGTTTGATGGCATCAACACCGCAGTCCACTCTTCAACAGCGATTAATTCCTGCACAGCAATTGCAGCTCCGCTTCTCGGTCGAAGAATGATAAATAAAACAGCCATAACAGTAAATGCAGAAGCAGTGTTCACCGCAGAAAGAGTAACAATTGTTTGTCTGTTATCAGATTCACCACGTGCATTCATCGCCATTATCGTTCCTGTTGCAGAAGTAATACCAGGGATAATAGAGACAAGCACACCTGCAAGACTACCAGTTATAACAGATAATATTGATGATTTCCTCTGTTTTTTCTCAAGAGAAAGTGGAGCAATATGCTGCTCTGGAATCACAGGTTTTGTCCATAAAGATGTCAATAATGTTGGCATACCAAAGAGACCCGCTAGAGCAGGGAACAATACAGGTGCTGATAATCCAATAGGGGAGTCAACTGGAAAATCCAAGATAACCAAACCAAATATGCCAGAGAGAAAAAACACAAACAAAGCAAATCCCATTCCTGCAGCATACGCAGGTTTCCCTGTTAATCCATGATCCTCAATTTTAGATTTCTCTGTTGCAATCATCAAAATAGAAATCGCGATCAACACCCATGCCATAATACTCTGAAGATTCTCATAGATCATTAATGGTTGACCGATAACAAATCGTAAGGGAAATAACAGTAGAAAACAGACGACAATTGCTCCATAACTGCCAAGAGCGGAATAAGCAACAGCTTCATATCCTTTTCCTTCAAGCAAGAGTTTATGAGCCGGGAGCACAGATAAGGCTGTATCTTCCTCTGGAGCGCCTAAAAACGTTGTTGGAATGCAATCATGAAACGTATGAGATGTAGCACATCCTGTTATAAAGGCGGCAATAAGTAATAACAAAAACGATTCTGATAAACCAAAGGCAAGCAATGGTTCACATACAGCAACAATAGCTGCTGAAAGAGACAACAAAATAAGCGCGATATTATTCACATGCAAGCCAGGAAGTAACCCTGTTGCTATACCAACGATAACTCCAAAAAAGCTGAACAACAGGAGCAATCCTAGATCAATCACGCTTCATCCTCCTCATAGAGGAAAACACCATGCGCATCATTTGTTATGTCAAGAGCGTATCTCATATTCTCAGTGTCATAAATGAAAAAACCACATACTGTTACCTGATTACCTTGTGTGACATTCTGTTGATGTTTATAATCAGCTGAAACTAAAAGACAATATTCCTCATTATCATCAATCAAGTAAAAATAGGTATCATACGCTCGATCAATATGCCCTTTGATTTTAACATTTAATCCGGTATATCGTTGTGGGTTTTCTGCTAGTTGCCAAAATGGATATGTTTCGTTATTCCATTTTGATACTAATGTAATATCTTTCTCGGTTTGTGTGGTAATTTCCCATTCGTTTTGATATCGTTGTACTGTTCCTGTCGCTTGAATTATATCCCCATACTCAATTGTTATCGGGTATTCAGTAAAGACAAGAACAGTAACATTTGATTGTGATGCATTGATTGATTGGATGGTTAGAAATTGATCACCATATGATGTTGTATAATGTCTGCAGATTCTTCCCTCTACGATCACTTGTTTTCCTTCAAATTCTGCGATGCTATCAAGATTGATTTGTTGTGGTTTGGCTAGTTGAGCACAACCATAGAGAAGGCAAATACCTATTATTGAAAACAGAATAATATAGTACTTTAGTCTCGTTGGTTTACTCTCTATCATAGTCTCTTCTCCATCAATAGATAATATTTTTATAAAGTTTATAATATATTTATAGACTATATTTAATTATCGGTTTGTTAAAATAAAAATAAACTAAAGAGACAAACAGAAACATTTAAATTCCAGACCCCTGTTTGTGCACATCCTATTAGCCTCGGTGGGAGTGTATGAATCAACAAGAAATTGTCTTAAAGGTATCTGAAGCATTCCAACAGGATGTTGGATATGGTCGTGCTCGCATTGACCATCAAACCCGCATCGACTTGGATCTCTCCATTGGAGACGTTATCGAAATTGAAGGGACAAAAACAACGGCTGCGGTTGTCTGGCGTGCTCATCCCTCAGACGAAGGGAAAAAAATCATTCGAATCGATAATCTCACACGAAAAAATTCAGGCACAGGTCTTGGAGAGCGAGTAAAAATACGACGAGCCGATGTCAAAGAAGCAAAAGAAGTAATTCTCGCACCCTTAATATCTGAAGGTCAACAGATACAATTTGGCAGTGGCATTGAACATCTCATCAAAAAAGGGTTGTTAAAACGCCCAATAACAAAGGGTGATTCCGTTGTCATACCTGGTATTGCATTGTTTGGAAGTGCGCTCCCATTTATGATTACCAGTGTCAAACCTTCAGGTATTGTATCTATCAGTGAAGGAACAACGCTCTCTGTTAAAGAAGAAGCTGCGACGATCTCTGAAGAAGGCCCACGAGTCAGCTATGAGGATATTGGTGGGCTCCATGACGAAATCAGTAAGGTTCGAGAGATGATTGAACTTCCCTTGAAACACCCTGAGCTCTTTGATAGACTTGGTATTGATCCTCCAAAAGGAGTCTTGTTACAGGGCCCTCCTGGTACTGGAAAAACACTTAAAGCCAAAGCCGTTGCTAACGAATCAGGGGCAAGTTTCTATACGATTAATGGCCCTGAGATCATGAGTAAATTCTATGGTCAAAGCGAAGAAAATCTCCGAAAGATCTTTGATGAAGCCGAGAAAAACGCTCCATCCATAATCTTTATTGATGAAATTGATGCTATCGCTCCGAAACGTAGTGAAGTCCATGGAGAGGTTGAACGTCGTGTTGTCTCGCAAATGCTTACCCTTATGGATGGGTTAAAAGGCCGTGGAAAAGTCATTGTTATCGCTGCTACAAATATTCCTGATGCTATTGACCCTGCATTACGGAGACCTGGACGATTTGATCGGGAAATCCGCATAGATGTCCCTGATCGGCTCGGCCGGAAGGAAATCCTCCAGATTCATACAAGAAGCATGCCTCTTGCTGAAAAAGTAGATCTTGATGAGCTTGCTGATTTCACCTATGGTTATGTTGGTGCTGATCTTATGTCGCTTGCTCGTGAAGCTGCGATGAACGCACTTCGTCGCTACCTCCCCGAGATTGATTTAGACCAACCCATACCTATTGAAGTGCTCGAAAAAATGGAGGTTACTCTTGATGATTTCAAAAACGCACATCGGGGCATTGAACCTTCAGCTATGCGGGAGTTCTTTGTTGAAGTGCCGAAGGTAACATGGAATGATATTGGTGGTCTTGAAGATGTGAAACAACAGCTGAAGGAGGCTGTTGAATGGCCGTTAAGCCAACCAGAAGTCTTTAAACGATTAGGTATCGAACCGCCTCGAGGTATTCTTCTCTATGGCGCTCCAGGTATTGGAAAGACATTGCTTGCAAAAGCAGTTGCGCATGAATCATCTGCAAACTTTATTTCTATCAAAGGACCTGAAGTCATGAGTAAATGGGTCGGTGAAAGCGAGAAAGCAGTGAGAGAGTTATTCAAGAAAGCTCGACAAGTTGCACCAACGATTGTCTTCCTTGATGAGATTGATTCAATTGCACCTCGTCGAGGCACCTATAGTGGATCACATGTGACGGACAGTGTAGTGAATCAACTCCTAACAAGTATTGATGGTTTAGAAAGTATGGAAGGTGTTGTCGTTATTGGTGCTACGAACCGACCTGATATTATTGACCAGGGGTTACTGCGGCCTGGACGGTTTGATCGGTTGATTCTTATTGGCGCTCCCGATGAAAAAGCACGACTTGAGATCTTCAAGATTCATACAAAGAGGATGCCGCTGGCAAAGAATGTAAATCTTGAGCAGCTTGCATCTGCAACAAAAGGCTATTCAGGGGCAGATATTGAAGCATTATGCAGAGAGGCTGCGATGTTGTCAATTCGGAAGGATATCAAAGCAGATAAAGTCGAGGAGAAACACTTCCATGAAGCCATGGAAAGCGTACGAGCATCCATCAATCCAGAGATCATAAAATTCTATGATAAACTCTCAGCAGAACTAGGAAGTGGCATTGCCAAAAAGGATTTAAGAGAAAAAGATATTCAATATATGTAGAGAGTAATAATAATTTGGAGGGAATAAAATTGAAGATTCTTGAAAATGATTTGAGAGGAAAGACAGTTATGAGCGAGGAGGGATTGTATCTAGGTATATTACGTAATTCCCTTGTTGAGGAACGCACAGGTCGCCTAGAAAGTATCCTAGTTGAGCCTTCGGAGGATATTGATCCTCGGCTGTATCATCTTGATGATATGGGCCATTTGGTCTTCCCCTTTGATTCCATCAAATCAGTTAAAGATGTTATTATTGTCGGTAGTTAATCGTACCGACTGTTTTTTTATCTTTTTTTATCATATTTTTACATTTAGAATCATGTTTATTTAACACGAACAGAGACCCCTTCATTTCATGTGGAACTCTAGTTTGGACGTTGTATCATTTTATAGAAGAAAGAGAAGGACGTAGTATATCCGGTTCTGTATATCATCCAGTATTATTAAATATTGTCATTTTTTTAAATATATTATTACAAAAATTAAAAAATGAAAATGAGAAGCCGCTCCTTTTCCACTTGAAATGATACCCCCTCCGTGTATTATAATTTATAAGGAGAAAATAAAAGAAAAAGCCTTTATTTCCTATGGAAACTTTCTTAAACATATACGTGTTGTCTGCAAGAACCGGTGGAGGTATGTTGTAGATGGTTGAAGGTATTGTAGAGAATGATCTTTTTGGGCAATTGCTGAAAGAACAGGGGTTATTTGTTAATAGAGAGGTCATGCGTCCAACCTATATGCCTGAGATTCTTCCTCATAGAGATGCAGAAATCAAAGAACTTGCCTCTGTTCTTGTACCAGCATTACGGGGAGAAACACCATCTAATGTATTTATCTATGGGAAAACAGGAACCGGAAAAACTGCTGTAGCTAAATATGTAGGAAAAGAACTGTTAAAAAAAGGCGGAGAAACTGGAAAAAATGTGAATTTTATTTATGTTAACTGCGAAGTAGTTGATACCCAATATCGACTGTTACAAAACATAGCGAATCATTTTATTCAGGATTGGAGTGATCATATCCCTTTTACTGGTTGGCCTACTGATGAAGTCTACTCAAAGGTCAGGTCTATGATGGAAAAAGAAGGTGGTGTTCATATCATTGTTCTTGATGAGGTAGACAAACTCAAAGGAGATGAAGCCTTGTATAACCTCTCAAGAGTAAATAGTGATCTTCAGCATGCAAAAGTATCAGTCATCGGTATATCCAATGATCTTAAATTCACAGAGTTTTTGGATCCCCGAGTAAAATCGAGTCTAGGGGAAGAAAATATGATATTTCCTCCTTATGATGCTGGTCAGCTAAGAGATATCCTTCTACATCGTGTGAAAGAGGCATTAATCCCTGAAAGTATCAGCGATGATGTCATTCCCTTATGCGCAGCCTTTGCAGCTCAGGAACATGGTGACGCTCGTAGGGCTCTTGATTTACTGCGGGTATCAGCAGAACTTGCTGAACGACAGAAAACACCTAAAATATCTACAAAACATGTGCGACTTGCGCAGAATAAGATTGAAATTGACCGTATCACAGAAGTCGTCCGTACGCTGCCAAATCAATCTAAGCTTGTTCTTTTCTCTGTATTATATATTGATCGTCAGAACAAAAAAGCAGGTGCAACACAGGCCATGACAACTGGCGAGGTCTTTGATATTTATAAGGAACTCTGTAAAAAAGCACGGTATGATATACTTACACAGCGACGTATCACTGATCTCATTTCAGAGCTGGATATGCTAGGTATCATCACTGCTCGTGTTATTTCAAAGGGCCGCTATGGTCGTACACGTGAAATCAGGGTCCCCTCCTCATCAAATGATCTCATGCAGATTCTTCAAGAAGATGAAACCTTTGATGAACTAGCTAAAACCAAGATGCGCAGTCAAACGCGACTGATATAACCAAAGGCGATTCGTTAAACACCAAATAAAAAATGATGATTTATATACTATGAGATACTATAATAATGTGGTGAAATTATGATTACGAAAAAAATAACATGCCTCTTTGCCCTTGTTTGCATTATAAGTGTCAGCGTGTCATCTTGTATGGCAGCACCAAATTCCAATGTATTTCAACGACCTCTTTTCAACTCTCTGTTTGAAAAAGAAGATTTCATCAGACTCACATTTCGAGGAACAGTAACAGATGTCATCAGAAATGAAACATCAATTACCTTTACACCCATAAGCGTTCTTTGCATTCTTACCTTATATTGTGAGGGTAAACGACATGTGTATCCCATGTGGCTTCAAGATGAAACCTTTCCTCTAGGATTTGGTGAACCTGAAACATTTTCAGGACTTCTTACAGATCATTTCATCCGTGGATCCTTTACCTATTATCTCCACGAGTATGAATAAAAAAACCACTATAGAAGAGGAAGCTCACCTGTCACTTGATCAATAATATTACTAGGAGCCGGCCCAATACCAAGCACTGTTTTTGTACCAGCAGGTATCTCGGTGTGGCCTGCATCAGCTATCAATGACGTCACAATATGCAGGCGTTCTGCTTTTTCCTTTAAGGGAAACAAATCATCAAGGGTTTCAACCTTAACAATTGCCTTTTTTCCACCTTCATCCATCCAGTTACGATACCATTTTGGATTATTTTTTTTCGTAAATAATGCACAGTCAACAGCAGCGTGAGCAACCTGTGCACAGAGTTTACCAGTAGAAAGCTTGAGATCTTTGCGGGTGACAATCACCATCTTATATTCAAAATCCATGATGTTTATCCTTCAACATCTTCCTCATCTGGGTGCAATTCACGAAATGATTTCGCACGCCATTGCTCGCCCATTTCCATAGCCTTATCATATTCTATAAGACCTTTCACCAGCAACGTTTTCCCCTGATCCTCAATATGTTTCAAAGGAACACCAAGATATGTTTTTTTTGCTTTAATAATCATGAGATCATCGTCTAGAGCGATGCTTTCTCCAACTGTTCTGCCTGATCCATCAATAACAAAACGACACAGTAAATGCTGCTCTGCAGACTCTTCACTAGTTGTATCCTCTGATGAGGCACCTGAAAACACAAAGAAAAAACCAGTCATAAGTACTGATATAGTCATGCGCAGGGGAATAACCGTTTCAGTTATAAATCTTTGGCGTCATACCAGAGAGAAATGAACGAATACGATGTCGCTATAGTAGGGGGAGGCCCCATTGGCTGCTACACTGCCGCAGAACTTTCCTCTCGAGGATTTAAAGTAGGTCTTTTTGAACAAAAGAAAGAAATCGGCATCCCTATTAAATGTGCAGGTTTACTCACTCCACGAATTTTTTCAACTTTTAATATCCCTCAAGAATCAAGTGTACAAAACAAAATCTATGGAGCAACAATTCATTCACCATCAAATCATGAACTCACGATTGGTGGGGATAAAGTCCATGCCTTCGCAGTAGATAGGACTACTTTTGACCAAACATTAGCACATCAAGCAGAAAAACACAACGTTGACATGCACACTTCTAGCAAGGTTATATCGGCTCAACATGACAAAAAAAATATTTCACTGACAATAAAAAACTCACAAAAGAAAAACCGGAACATAACATGTTCACTTGTTATTGGGGCAGACGGGCCACAATCGAGGATACGACAAACCTTCTTGGCGTCAAATCCAAAGGAACGATTGCACGGGATTGGAGCAGAGATTATTGATTCAAATCTTGATCCCAAGATCGTTCATATCTATCTTGGTACAGATATTGCTCCAGGCTTCTTCGCTTGGATTATTCCAACAGATCCAAAAGGAGAAACAGCTCGCCTTGGATTATGTGCTTCCTCATTGGGAAACAAACCTTTGCACAAATATTTCTCAGATTTTATGGAAAAACCTTACGTCCAGCAGTATTTAGAAGGCTCGACGACCCTAACTTCTATGGGTGGATTAATTCCGCTTGGCCTCTTACAACAAACAACAACTGATAGGGTGATGATTGTAGGCGATGCAGCAGCTCAAGTAAAACCAACATCAGGAGGCGGCATCTACACAGGTCTTACGTGTGCAAAGCATTGTGTGGCAACAGCGCAACAAGCATTAGAAAAAAGCAAGGTTACCAACTCATTTTTACAAACATATCATAAAGAATGGATGAAAACCATTGGCAAAGAACTCTCCATGGGAATGCGATTCCGCAGAATCCTAAAGAATTTAGATAATGATTATCTTGATAAATATATTAAGAAACTTGATACACCTAAAATTAGAGACACCATTAACACCTATGGTGACATTGATCATCCATCAACACTGCTGATGCCGTTGATTAAACAAGCACCCTCTCTAGCAAAACTTCTTTTACATTATAAATGAAGCCAAGCATTCATCGTGCTGATGGAGGAGTAGGCGGAACATAAAAATCCTCTCCCTCATAACTTGATTCTTCTTTTCCCTTCTTTTTGAAAAGAGACCGTCCTTTGGTCTTTTTCCGTAAAAACCAGACGAGAACAATGAGGATGATTACTAAAATAAAACTCAAAATACATGGCATAAATAACCCCAGCATATACAAGGGAGACGCTGTCAGCGTTAACGTAACCATATCCACGAGGTCTTCATCGTCTTCATTAAAGGTTATTTCTAGATACTCTTTTCCTTCTTCATCAATGTCAAAGGTAAGTGTTTTTCCAAGTTCATCATTTCCTTCTATGGAGATGCCTTTGGGAAAGGTTAATCGATAGGTTGTTGTCTGTCCTTCTTTTCCTGTGAGTAGAAACTGTTGCTGTGAGATATTTACCTCTGGTGGAACAAGTGAAAGCGCATAGGGTACAGCATAGAGGCTATGTGCATTAGATGCTATACTAATAGGTGAGAGCCCATCCATATTTCCAATATCCCCATCCCACAAGAGCGATTCAGTAAAAACATCTTCATTGGTGTACCCTGTTGTTTCTTCCACATCTAGAACCGTCGCTATATGTGTTTTAAATGCTGCTGTCTGCTGCTCTAAATAAGCTGCTACTTCCTCTGCAGTGAATACGCCCTCATCAATACAGACTCTGAAAGCATCAGCATTCATATAGTCAAGCTGAACTGCTTGAGGCAGACGGAACAAGGAGGGAACAGAGGCAACATGAAGATTTATTGTTTGAGCTGCTTTGGTGGACGCGGTCATCTCTGTTTTGCCTGAAAAAATGCTCATGAGATTAAGATCAAGCCGCTCCACATCAATATTATTTCGAGTCAGCACCTCTTCTTGATTATACGATGGAGGTTGATTTGTACGTAATGCACCAGCAAGCCCTCCACTTATATTCCATTGATAGACACTCTGATTTTCAAGAAGGACATTATCTGGTAAAAACAGGGTGCTTGTGTATGG
>Ga0272442_10004717_pt1 | contig 18499 bp, 12 predicted proteins | sample SSMForm2O_FD_200262 | JGI IMG/M metagenome (GOLD analysis project Ga0272442, IMG submission 200262) | Marine sediment archaeal communities from Little Sippewissett salt marsh, Falmouth, MA, United States - SSM-Form-2O | ecosystem: Environmental > Aquatic > Marine > Wetlands > Sediment ... | reverse complement strand
CAAATATTAAACATGGCGATATTCTAACTGACAATTTCCCAGATAGATTTGATATTTGCTTTAGCTTTGGATTGATCGAGCATTATGAAAATTCAGGATTTGTTATAAAAAAACACGTTGAAATATTAAAAAAGGATGGCATTATGATATGTATCTTACCAAATCTGGTTGGATTGCAAGGTAAAATCCTTAAATCAAAGATTTGGTACACAGAAGAAAAATGGAATAAAAATCCGAAGGGATGGATATTTGAAATGAACCCCATATCAGTTGAATCATTAAAAAAATTGTGTCAATCTGCTGGATTAAAAGATATAAAGGTTAGACCAACAGGTGGATTTTTCCCCTTTTTCCTGATCGAAACAATAAATTTTCAGAAAAAATCCAGTGGTAATTTTTTAAAAAATATGCATAGGATTTTACTACCCCTATTTATCATTATTAATATTCCAACATTCTTAAGATTAAACTCCAATAGCTTTTCTCCATACCTCATTGCAATAGGTAAAAAACCATAGAATTCAATTTTTCATAGTGTTTTTAAAAAAATACTGTTTATGTTATTATTTTCAGCTTTAAAGTTAATATCCCACCTAAAATTCATGATATTGAAAAAATTCCTTTATTTTTGATAACAACTGTTAAATAAGCTTTTTATAACAAAATTCTAAAACCATATATTGTGAATAGCCATGAAAAAAATTACTAAAATAAATATAATCTTAGCCATAATGATAATAATTTCAATATTTTCTAATGTAAATGCATATCCAAACCAGGGAGCCATTGAGCCTTTAAATGGATATGCCCCTATAGATGTAAGTAAAAAGGTTTGGGATGGAAATGCGTGGGTAGATTCAGTAGTATTTCCTTATGGAGCTTCCGTAATTTTCAATATTACAATAACTTACAACAAGAACTGTGAAGCTGGAGTATGGGTAACCATGATACAAGCAGTGGACACTCTGCCCCCATTTCTCGATTATAATAACAGTATAACCTATAAACCTGATACAATAAATGACGATGTACTAATCTGGAATCTAACCGATGTTCATGGGATTTATCTTGAGGACAACGAAAGCGTCTCGGTTGTATACGAGGCAATAGTTGTTGAATACGGTGAAGATACAAATTCTGTTGAGGTAACAGGATGGGAAGAGGGATGTGACAATAATCTATATGGAACTGATTCTGTAGAGGTAATAATTGCCCCACCATTGTTGATAGAAAAGCAGATATATGACCCAAATACAGATGAATGGGTCGATGAATATTTCGGCCCTATCACAAAAGCTGAACCAGTAATTTTCAGATTGAATGTCACATATGTTGGTTATTATGATATCCTCCTAATGAAATGCATGATTGTTGAGGATATCCTACCTGATTGTTTGGAATATATCGGAAATGAGGAGTTCATCTATCCAGATAATATGCTATTTCATGATCCATTAATAACTGTCTCAGAGGATAAAACACATATAACATATGATTGGACTCAAAAGAAGTTCAATCTATTTGCAGGGGATAGCATCTATATTCAGTTAGAGGCAAGTGTAAGGGAGTACTCATATAGTGTTGCAGAGAACTGTGCATTTGTGGAACTCTGGAATTGTTTTAATTGCCCTGATCCGGTAATTCTAGAAGCTACAGACTGTGCCAAACTGCATTGTTTTCCACCAGACCCAGTGTTTGAAAAAAGGGTAATGGATCCAGACACCGGTGAATGGGTAGAGGAAATAAGTGTGTATGTAGGAGATACTGTAACCTACAATATACAACTTACTTACTATGGTAACTATAATTATTCAGATATAAGCATATTGGATGAACTTCATTGCACTATGTCATACATAGAGGGAAGCGCAACGCCACCTGCAACTGAAATTTCAGGTAATCTTATATGGTGGAATTTCTCAGATCCATTAAATGATAGCGAAACCATAGAAATAGAATTCCAAACAGAGGCAGTGGAAGGAACTGGTTGTGGATCAAGTCCTAATATGGTCGAATTTACTGCGTTAGAGAACAATGGAATCATCAATGAAGATGATAATGCTTTTGTAAAGGTATTTTCTAACCTTCCACCATCTCCCCCAGATATCACTGGTGATGATTTTGGATATGAGGGCGATGAACTGGAATTCAAGGCAATCACAGATGATTTTGACGGTGATCAGATTTATTACAAGTTCGACTGGAATGATGGAACATACTCTGATTGGCTCGGTCCATATAACCCAGGCCAAGAGATACAGGTTAAAAACACATGGGACGATGCAGGAATCTACAATGTCAAGGCAAAGGCAAAGGATGATTCACTAGAGGAAGAAAGCGATTGGTCATATTATCCCATTAAAGTAGAAATCGACCCACCATTGATGCCTAATATTGACATTATTTTCCAACCAGGTTTTGGGCTTTCAGTTAAAGTAAATATCAAAAATTCAGGAGAAGTTGATTTCCTGAATGTAAATTGGAATCTAACAGTTGAGAGATTGGGGTTGTTCCAAAAGATAATCTGGCAATCAGATGATATAATACCTTATTTGCCAGTCGGAAATAAAGTGATAGTTGAGGCCAATCCCACAAGTATAGGATTAATAAAAGTGACAATGAGAGTTACAGCGCAAGAAATAGATCCTGTCGAATTCTCAATTGAAGGTTATATATTCTCCAGATTGGTTTATCTGAAATAAATAAAAAAAACCAAGAGAAAAAATAACCTTTATCTTTTTTTTATACATCTTTTAATTTATTCTAGGTAACCTATATCCGTATTTTTCAATGATAAGTCTTTCATTTTTAGCGACCTTAGCAAGCCGCTGGAGGGATTAAGTTATCATTATACAAATCCCTCATTAAATTGTTATATCTAATAATAAATAACATATCCTTTTATATATCTTTTTCTATATTGAAAATATTATGGAACGAAAACTTCGTGAAATAAATGGGAGCCTTGTAATCACACTTCCAAAACAAATATGTGATCTATACAACATTAAAAACGGAGACATGCTTACAATTGAACCAATCGGAATTGGTGAATTTAGATTAAAGAAAAATACATCTATAGATTAGGTGTTCTCCCATATATATCTCCTTATAATGAACAGTACTATTTTAATACTATTTGTTGTATAAAATAATGTTGATATAAATAATATATATCTTTTTTTAAAATTATGGGATCTAGTTTTGGGAGGGGGGAAAGCATAAAATAGTTGGGCTAACCAAAAAAAATCTAACCTTTCTTGACCAGACTAGACCCCCAATTTAATCATTATATATTTTATATAAATATTTTTTGTAAAATTTTTACAAATAATATTAAGCTAATGTCAATATTAAAATAATTTGGTGGAATGGAATGTATTTATCTTAAATCTAATATTTTCAAAAAATCCATAATAACGAATGGTATACCCCAAAAACATATTTTCTAAATAACTTACATTAAAAACCAAATTGATGAGGTATACTATTGAGATATACCATTATAAAAATAGTTTTTAATCTTATTATGCCCTTTTAATATGTTATTAATATTGTTTCAGAAATTCAAACATTCTCTCTAATATTGGAAACACTTCAAACCAACTATTAAGAAACAATTTAATTCTTGGAATTGATATTTTAATCTCAAACTCAGTGCCATATGATACAATATTATTAATATCAATAGGTTCCATAAAAGGAAAACGATCCTTATTACTCCCCCCGGGAATTACATATGACGTATCACCAAAACCATCACCATTTCGATCTTCACCATTATAGTCATCCCAATAGTTTCCATTGCTACCACCAAGAGAGAGCTTGCACCAATGATTAAAATATTTATCATAAGCATTTTGATTATTATTGACAAAATTATTGCGATATATATGATTATCTTCACTAGGAGGAATCCAAGGATCTGGATTATATTCTATAATAATGCCATAAACTTGATTGTCTGTAATATTGTTACTAAACACAGTATTAAAACATGACTTTGAAACTAATCTAATGCCAGCATACCCATTATCATTGATTTCATTATTAGAAATAAAATTACCACATATCGCTCCATAGATTCCACAATAATTGTTGTTATTAATGATATTTCCAGAGATAACGTTATTGCTTGATCCCCATATCGATATTCCACTATACTGATTGTTCTTGATAATGTTCAAGGATATATTATTGTCATGTGAAAGAGTTATCTCCAAACCTTTTTCAGTACAGCTATCAATAACATTGTTAACAATGATATTGTGGTTTGAAACATCCATATAAATACCATTTTGTGGATGCCCTTCAGAACGCTTAACAGTTATAATATTATCACGAATTGTTGTGTAGTCACATTCAAGAAGAGCAATACCATGATTTGTGCAATTTAGATTATTAGGAAAACTTTGTACAGAAAAACCAATGAGACTTACCCGATCTGCGGTAATATCAATAATACCCTTAGAATGATAGGATTTACCTGGAGAAATAATTGTTGTATTTTTATCTTCTCCCACAAGATCTAGTTTCTTGTATATATTAATATTTTCATTGTAAATTCCTTCATAAACATAAACTTTATCGCCATTATTAGCATCATCTATAGCATTCTGGATGCTACTGTAATTCCCTGGACCATTTCCACCAACATATAATATATTTCCATATATGCATTTTTTTTGTTCATAATAATTTGCTGCATATACGGAGAATGTTGCAAATATTAATATTAGAATAGTTATTGTTGATGAAATTATCATTATTTTTTTCTTCATTTTTATTCACGATAGTATTTTGAATTGTAATGTAAAAAGAGGTTTATATTATAATTGACAGAAATAGCTAAAATATTTATACAATAACAAATATTTGCTAATTATGACAAATACAGTTCAAAAGGTTTGGAGATTTCTTGATAACAATCCCTCAATCAAAAGAGAAATGAAAAGAGGATTAATAAACACGAGCGCTCTCGCAAGATACATAATTAATAAATGGAAAATAAGTGCAGATCAGGATGCTGTAATTAGTGCAATAAGAAGATACAGACTTGATATTTATACTGATGTTTTTGATAACGCATATAAGATACTTAGTCAGACTGTTAATATATCAACAAAGAGTAATTTAGCAGAAATTTCACTTATAAAAGATGATGAGGTACAAGAGCTACTTCCTAAAATATTCAGCATTATAAAATATGTTCAAGGAGATGTTCTTAGAGTTACTCAAGCAAATGAATCAATACGTCTTTTAATTGATGAAAAAAACATGGAAAAAGTAATTGATATGTTTCCAAAAAAAAAGATAATTTCAAAAGAAAAAGGACTTGCGGAAATAAACATATATATTCATCCTCAGATGCAAACAACCCCTGGTATACTTGCTACAATAGCTAATGAATTGGCTATAAATGATATAAATATTGTAGAGTTTATGACCTGTCCACCAGAGATGATATGTGTTGTTAAAAAAGATGACCTCCTTAGAGCATCAAGGGTTCTTTATAAATTATGTGAATCAAATTAATAATATTTGATTTCATTTTTATACGATTATCAGCTTTAGCCTCTATTTAATAAATTTCACATATTAGTGAAATCACTTTTAAAAAGTAATTAATCCGTTGTTCGGCAATGGAATTATTAATATTACTACAACCAAAGATAAAAAAAAATTATGCGAACATCCGGTCCACAATATACTCCTTATAGTTCCGAAACTCATTAGCTCTTTTTCCAAATTCATCCGCAATCACAAGAAACCTACTCTGAGACAACCGAAACTCAACAACGACTCTACAATCCCCATTATTACCAGGTTTCTTGTAATAAAAAAGCAATTTGATTTGATCATCATCCACATCGATCACAATCCCATCGAGTGGTTCCACACCTGTATATTCGAAATCAAAATTCAACTCTGGACCATCCGGATCCTTATCACTATTCTCAAAACAAACATTTTTTGGGAACTTTTTTTCACACATCTTTTTGCCTCAATAGAAATAGATACTTTTAGCTCCCAAAGTATTGTAATCGGATAAATAAGGAGAATATTTATATGTTTCGAACAGGTCATTTATATGCATTTTTATCTGTTATACTCTCCTTAGAATAGAAAACAACTTTTTGACAACTATTTTGAAAAATGACTTTAAACAGTTGTGAGATTTAACTACTATATAGTACCACTCTCCAATTCTTGTTTGTGAATTTTTTTTTTATTTATTTAAGAATTTAACCAGTTTTTGAGTTCAAATTAGCATTTCTCAATATTTTGTATTGAACACAAAATTATAAAATTAAAAAAATGGGTTTGCTACTAGAGAGAGACTCTATATCAATAATACAATTTCTGTAGAATAATTATTGTCATTATATCACATCTTTTTTTCAAATAATTTTTAAAAAAAATTTTAAAAAAATCCTAGATATCCTAGAATGAATAAAAATCAATTAAAACAATTAGTATACCTATTTAACTCAATTATTAAACATCATTATTAAAAATTATAATATTGAGGTATACTACTAGAATATACCATTCTATTTAACAATTTCAACTTAGTTAGTATTAACTACATTAATAAAAAAAAAAAAAGAAATCTGGAGTTACCCCGATACTTGCAATATTTTAGGTATTATCAACTGGTAGTAATCGTAAACTCATAACTTGCTTCTAATAAGGATTCATCATCACAAACCAAGACATCACCATCAGGATCACGGAAAGCAGCATAAATACGATAGGTTCCAGAACCATATGAATCCAAAAGCTCAGTTGTGCTGACATTACCGTTAAATATCGTATCCAAGCCAAACTGACCACCACTACTAATAGTCCTTATCGTTGTTTCATTAATAGTATCATCAGCAACAGTCCAATTACTAGTTGTAGTATTATAATAATGCACCTGAATCAACAAATAACCATTGATATTAGTAGAACCAGTATTAACAATCTTAGATTGAACACCAGTATAAAAACTAAACACATCACTCACTGAAAAACCACCATCCTCATCACTAATATTAACCTTCCAATACCACCACTGACCATTCTCACTAGCATTACTTAGAGTTTGATGATACGTACCATTAGCTACACTTGTATTAGTTCCAAAGACTTGCCAGCTACCACTACTGTTACTAAGCCAAGATATGTTCATTGGACCTCCTACAACATCAGAAACAGTAATATTCAAAACAGGAGCAATACTAATTCCATCACTACCATCACTAGGATAAGGACTACTAACATTCGGAGCAATATTACCATAAACATCAAAGATAGTAATATATGGAGATGAAAACCCGCCCCATTCAATAAAATCAAGGAAATGTTCAGTATCCAAAACCTCGACTTTTATGTATCTGCCATCTTTATCAGTGGTATCAACTTCTTGCCATAGACTTGTATCCTGCCAACTGCTAATAACTGTAGCAACAGCTGTACCCCAGCTAGACTTATTATCACTAACAAATATATCAACATCAATAGGGTCACTCATTCTATTTGATCGTCCTCTAACCTTTTTAACAGTATATGTCTTTCCAAGGTCAATGATAAAATGATGATCATGATTTGTTGTATGACTCCAGTAATCCATACCATCAATAGCCTCTTCGAGAGTATGACCATTACTATCACCACAATGTGAATCATAATTATCCTTGCTGTTTAAACCAAGCCAATCATCACTATCCAACCAATGCATCTGAGTGTTCTTAGACTGACCGATGCTTAGATTTCCAACTCGTATAAACAAGGTAACAGGAGCATTAATCTGCCCTTCACGTGATTTAACAGTCACCTTATAAGTCAGATTCCTATCCCAACTAAGATACAGATTTCTACTCAAATGATAAGTTGGAGGATTTGAACAAATAAGCTTTATTGTAGTGTTATAATCCATATTAGTATAATTTTTATCAAGTGTCTGATTTAACAGTATATCTTCAAAACCTGATCCATTATAGATCTGTAGATAGTTATCACTGGCTACATTTGCAATACGTATATCTTTCATCTCCCAACCGAAACCAAGAACATAAGGAATATCCTTATCATCAATGTTTTTAATATAAGGAATAACAGTGAGATCTACATCATCAATCCCTAGATAATAGCGAATTGCCAGACGGAAATCATAATCCTGATAAGTTAAGTCTTTCCAAAGTGTTGCATTCACATATGTCTCGTTATCAGATGTTACATTCTTTGTAAAAACATTTAATTCATCAGTTCGATATATCAAATGCCACTCATCATTATTGTAATAACCAAGCATCAATACATTTTGAGTCCAATATTCATCCTTATGATTTGTAAGCTGAATACCACTACTTGTGTTAAAATAATAAGAATTATGACTATTCCACATATGCAATACCTGATCACCATCCAAAAGCTCATAGCCGATAACAGGTGATTCACCAGGTGGATCAGTCAGGTTTATTGTTTCATTTTCACTATACTCCTCTTTTATTGTACATACCTTCACAGTTGCCTCACCAGATACATTAAAACTATGATTAGAGCTACAATTTACACCACCAAATTTATCAACAGCCCAAATAGTAAAATTATATTGACCATTCTGCCAGTTATCATTAAAAACATAACTAAATGTGTCACCCTCTGTATTACTCATACTATTGTTACTAGTAGAATTATCTGGATATGTTATGTTAACATAAGCGTTTTTGATAACACAAAAGTTATCCTCAATCAAAGCACTAATTGTAGTATTAAATCCAAAACCCACTAATGATGGATTAACAGACACATTGGTTATCTCAGGAACTGTAGAATAACTACAATAAATTGAATAAAGTCTTTGTTCATAGCTATCCCAACCTATAGGATCAGGAGGAGTGCCATATACTTGTGAGTCATATCTACCTTTGTTTTCATTTGTTGTATCATAAGAGAGGTTGCAGGAATCATCACTCCAAATAACCAAGATATACTGAGTATCTTTTGTTAGTTTTGGTTTGGTACCTGTGAAGTTAAACACTGTCCAACTAAAATTAGAACCCGTATTAATGGTTTTTTCCTCTGTTGTTCCAACAAGTGATGAATCACTATATTTATAGATCATACATTTTGCATTACAAGAATTATCACTTTGAATATATGCAGATATACTATCAGCTGTTCCATTAACCATTACTGTAAAATTTGAACCAGATATTCTATCATTTACATCTTGATGGTTGTTTCCTGTTAATGTATATCCAAAGTTATGAGGAACATAGAATCCGCATCCTGCAAAATCGTTAACATTGAGTGCGTAATCAGTTACATAAACTGTGTAATAGTACCAACCAGCAAAACTTGTATTGCTAAATATGTATTCATAATCATATTGACTAGTATCTGATGGATTCATTGAATTATTAGTTGTAGATCCATCTGGATATGTAATATTAACATATGCACTGTTTATTCCACTTTCATTATTATCAAATAACTCTGCATAAAGAGTAATATTACTACCTAGAGCGTTTACAGTTGGAGAATATAATGTTTCAATAATCGTTGATTGATTAGTTTCAACATGTACTATCTGCCAGAAACTTTTTGTTTCATTATTATTATCTTTTACAGTTAAACTTACATTATAAATCCCAGATGTGTTGTATTGATGACTGATATCTGAATTATACAAACTAGTTCCATCACCCAGATCCCATGTCCAGTTAACAAGCGTCTTATTACTTTTACTGGTATCATTATAAATTATTATTTGACCAGGTTGAGAACCATACTGATCCATATCAAAACAAGCTGTAGTGTTTACAACATTTATTGTAGTATTATAATAAACTTGTTTACCACCTGCATTAACTGTGAAATTAACAAATTTTAATCCTATCTGATTAAAAGTATAATCAGTATCAATATCTCCAGATCTTGTTTGTTCACCATTGAAATTATAACTATATGAGGGTGTACCGCTAAGCCCCATATAGCTACCTTGATATGAAACTGGTTCTCCTACAACAACAGTATTAGAATTATAGGAGTTCTGGATGTATACATTGTTTACATTGTTTTGACTGGTTTGACCTGTTACAACCGAGTAATAACAACCTTCATTAACGTTAACTGTTAAAGTATCAGACCAGCTGCTGAAAACATTAGCGCTCCATGGATTTTTAGCTCTAGCTCGAATATTTTTTTCTCCTGTTGTCCACCAATAATTAAATTTACTATGATATTCATTTTGATTATATTTTTTAAAACTCCATGTACTATATGGATCATATCCCCAATCCCACTGAAATCTTACTTTGTCATCTGGATCAGGATCTGTTGTTTTGGTTTTATAGAAATGTAATCCATATATTTCTCCCAAGTCAATTGGTTTATCTGGTGCATTAGGTGGACTGTTTGGAGGATGCATTTCAAAACCTGCATATATACTAACATCGTCTCCTAAGAAGTAATAACCTAAGATATCAATGAGTATGTCACGAATTCGTTGATTTCTAAGACTAGGAAGACTTTCTATCCAATCAAAAATCTTAATCCCTAATAGGTCTTGTATTTCATCAGAAAATGGGCAGTCTTCAAGTATGTCAATTAGAAAATCTTGAGCTAGAAGCTGCAGGAGCTCTAAACCATTTATAAAGGTTTTATAACCTATTAGATGAATTGTATCAAGCGATATCTCTCCTGTTGAGTTACACAAATATAGTTGAGCAACGTATTCAGCATGTGGATAATGTGATGGAAGGCTGATGTTAATGTAGCCATTGATCCTATCTGGTGTTACATTATAGTTTTTTTCTTCTCTTAATCTGTATAAGAATGGATATGCTGGATGTTCCAATGTAAATTTTGGGTATAGAACAAGGTTTACTGATATTTGTTCATTTGGCCAGTTGGTATCAATACTATAAGTAACATTAATGCAGTCTTTTTCACCATCTTCAGTGGTATCATAAGTGGTGAATGTTGGATCTGAGGTGAACCATGTATCAGGATTATATACAAAAAATTTTGTAAGGTTCCAAACAAGATCTGCTGTGTTATTTGCATCATTCCAGTCTATGTTTTTCATTACATCTCCTTCTGAATGATTCATTCCATCTCTGTGATGAAGGTACCAACCAGCATCTTTTAAAAAGGTAATTGTCCTTATCCCCCATCCTCTGCTTGCAGCAAATGGGAAATCATTACTAAGTGATCCAGCGAGTGTATAGAAGCTTCTAGCTTCATATCCTGTTTTGTCTTCATATTTATTACGTTTATACAACGTTTCCAGTAGATACTGTAAACGCAGTCTGTTTGTCATTGTGTTTAATATTAATGGCGGATCATGTTCAGGATCAGGTATATCCATACCTATCTGGTTAAGATCAATTAATGTCCAGATGTTTTCGTCAGAATATTTTCTTTCATAGTGAAATGCTCCTTTAAATGCCCATTCTTCACCACCAAATAGAATAAATTTAGTTTTATATTTTGGAATGATGTTTTCATTTTCTAGCTCTTTCATTTGTTTGGCCACAGTCATAACTGTGCCAGAACCTACTGCTGCATCACCTGTCCCCTGTGTCCAAACAGAATCATAAAGTGAACAAAGTATAACAGTTTGAGTTTGATCTGTTCCATTAATTTGACCGATCACATTATAACTTTCCACATTTGTTTCATATGTTTGATTTAGATAGAAATCTACTTTATATCTATCAGTGTTTGCCTTTAGTAAATTTCCAATTGAACCATTAATGTAAATTGTTGGTAATTCTGCATCTCCGGATAGAGTACTTGTAAATGATTCATTTGTGTAATCATAATAGATGAATCCTCTACAGTTTCCATTAGTTTCAGAGCTATATGATTGTTTAATTGTTTTACTAGCAGAATTTGTGACTGATTTCCAAATTTCGTTACGAATTGGATCAAGGATTATCATTGATTTCCAATTTGAAAATTTATCTGGATGATAATTGGGTGTTTCTCCCAGTATGACAAAATCTTCATTTGTTTCTATATCTTTTAGATAAGATGGCCATGTTGTATTATCATCTGGATCTAAATTTTCAAATGTGAAATTATAATATTTTTCAAATATCGATTCCAAGAAATCAGAGAGCGTAATAGGGTTATCATCAGAGAAATCATAGGTTTGATTTACATTTTCATATGTATCATTAAAATATGGTGTATAATCGAAATCTACAACATCTGACTCATTTATTATTATTAAATCGGTATAAGAAAAATTATAATTGAGTTCATTATTATTATAACTGGGATTACTACGTGTTCCATTTGTTACAGGTCTTATGTAACAATCGACTATGAAGGGTTTACTATCTGTATCATTAATTTTTAGTTGCCTTGCTGTAATATTTATTTTTTCTGTTAATTCTTCATCTCCAAAAAATTTTTCTTTATATGGATATTTTAGTTTTGTAATTCGGTCTAAATATGGTTCTGGACCTCCAATGGGGCCATAAAGCCCTAAGTTTTCAATTTCTGTTTTTAAATAGTTTTTTGCGAAATGTTCACCTTTTGTTCCAAATTCACGACCTTTTTGTAACTCATCTATTTCATATGCATCGAATATCACTTTACTAAGATTATCAGTAATATTCCATAAATATTGATAATCTAACTCAATTTCTCCTTCATCTCCACCAGGTATTGCTCCTTTAATATTTGTATTGTATGGAGTAACTATTACAATTGTTGTCAACATTAGCATTACACAAGCTATAATTCCTAAAATTCTATTATTCATATATTATACCTCCACCATTAAAAAGACGTTTCAAATTAATATTAATTAAGCAGAGGTTAATAAAAGTATTCTCAGATATCGAATTAAAAGAATTTATATAGGATATTATTTATATTTATTTGATATTGGGAAACAATTATGAAGAAAAACAGCTTTGCAATAGGAATTATTTTCTTGTTTATTATTTCATCATTAACACATATTACTTTTAGAATTAGTGCAGAAAGTTTAAATGATGATTTAGAATTAGAAAAAACACTTAATAAACTTTATTTTCTATGTAAAATTCCAAATGGCTCTTCAATAGAGAGATATGATTATTATAAAATACAATTTTTAAACCAGATTTTATACGAGAAATCTATTGAGGAAAAGATTGTAGAATCGGGAAAAAAAGATATAATCTTACATTTAAAATCTTCGTCAAGTTCTGCTTCAACAAATAGCCCAATAGATTCAGCTTGGCCAATAGCTTATCACGATGTAAATCATACTAGTAGAAGTCCATATAGTACTTCAAATAATTCTTATGACGAAAAATGGCGTTTTTATTCAAGTGGTTGGCTACATGATACACCTATAGTAGATAGTGATGGAACAATCTATGTTGGAGCTTTTGATTGGCATCTATTTGCAGTTAATCCAGATGGAACACTGAAATGGAAATTTAAAACATCCAATGGCTTGATCTGGGGGTCTTCACCTGCAATTGCTGAAGATGGAACTATCTATGTTGGCTCATGGGATGGAGGATTATATGCAATTAACCCGGATGGGGTAAAGAAATGGCGTTTTGGTTCAGGAGCCCAAGTAGCTTCTTCACCAGTTATTGCACGTGATGGAACTATTTATTTTGGTATTATGGGACCTGGAGATAATGGTAGAATATATGCAGTTAATCCTGATGGTAGTGAAAAATGGCATTATGATACAGGTTATTGGATTGTCTCAGACCCTTGTATTGGTGTAGACAATACTATGTATATTGGTTCTGGTGATTCTTATTTATATGCTATGAATCCTAATGGGACACTTAAATGGAGATTTAAAACAGGTGATATAATACAAGGGCATCCCTCAATAGCAAATGATGGAACTATCCATATAGGATCCTTTGATGGTAATCTATATGCGATTAATCCTAATGGAACTCAGAAATGGAAGTATGGTGCTGGTACAGAAACCAATCCGTCCATTGCAAGTGATGGGACTATTTATATAGGTTATAGAAAACTATATGCAATAAACCCTGATGGTACAAGTAAATGGAGTTTTAATCCTGGGAATGACAGACGTATTGTTGACTCATCACCTGCAATATCAGCTGATGGTACTATTTATTTTGGCACAAATATTGGTGAAACATCTGGTGGTGAAATCATTGCAGTTAATCCAGATGGAACTGAAAGATGGCGTAAAAGAATTGCTACAGAATGGGTTGATTCTTCCCCAAGTATTGGAGAGGATGGAACTGTATATATTGGTTCTTCCAATGATATAAGTAAGGGTTATCTTCATGCTTTTAATAATGTAGAGTCAAGCAATCCTCCCAACATTCCTGCTATTTCTGGTCCAAGTAATATAAAGGTTGGAGAAGATACTTGGTATAATTTTATTTCTCATGACCCTGACAACAATCCAATTCAGTTATATGTTGACTGGGATGATGGCAACAGTGGCTGGGTTGACTGGTTTGCCTCTGGTGAAAAGATGTGGGCAGAACATAGATGGAACTCTAAAGGTTCTTATACTATTAAAGCCAAGGTTAGGGATGAATTTAGTGGTGAATCTGACTTGGGATATTTTGATGTAGAGGTATCAAAACCAAGAAATAGATGTGATTGCTTGCAATTTTTAGATTTGTTCCCGATATTAGAAAGATTGTTAAATTATTTAATCAAGAATTAAAACATCAATTTGCAATTATAAAGATAGAAATAACAAATAATGATTTTTTTACATTTAGTTATAAATATTTATATATTTTATACGTATATAGAATTAACCATCGGGGGAAATATTAATGATAAAGAAATCTGTAAGAAAAGGAATTATAATTGGAATAATTGTTTTATTTCTAGGAACTGGTATAAGCTCTGGTCTAAATAATATAAAACACAGAAATATTGAGAAAAACCTGCTATCAATAAATGATGAAAATTCTTATCTGGATATTGTAGTTACAAATAATGAAGCCAATACACTTACTGTTCTTCTTGGAAAAGAATCTGGTATTTTTGATTATAGTGGTGAGATTGAAGTAGGTCATGATGCTTTTGGTATTACAACTGATGATTTTGATAAGGATGGTTTTCTTGATCTTGCTGTAACTCATAGTGAGAGTTCTAAGATTAGTATATTAATTGGCGATGGTTTAGGTGGTTTTGAATTAAAGGGCACATATACTGTTGGTGAAGGTCCTGTAGATATTGTTACCGGTCTTTTTAATAATGATGAATTTATTGATATTGCTATAGCTAACGCCTATTCACATGATGTAAGTGTTCTTCTAGGTAATGGTTTGGGTGGATTTGGAAGTTACAAGGTGTATTCTGTTGAATTTGGACCTTTTGCTCTTATATCTGAAGATTTTGATGATGATGGGAATCTTGATTTAGCAACTGCTAACTATGGTGGTAGTTGTGTGAGCGTTCTTCTTGGATATGGTAATGGTAATTTTAAGGATTATGTGGAATATGATATTCCAGGTTCTGCGATGGATCTTGTTGCTGGTGATTTTGATAGAGATAATGTTCTTGATCTTGCTGTTGTGAATTGGCATATTGGTTTTGGTGGTAGGGTTAGCGTTCTATTTGGTTATGGTGATGGAGGATTTGATGATTCTAATGATATTCCTGTGGGAGGGAATCGTGTCCCTCGGCAGATAGTTACAAATTATTTTAATGATGATGGAAATCTGGATCTTGCTTTTACAGATCAAGAAGGAGACGCTATTGGTATTCTTCTTGGAGAGGGTACAGGTGAATTTGGTTCACCAGCATTTAAAGTAATGAACGAGGGTCCTACTGGTATTGTCTCTAATGATTTCAACAAGGATAATAATCAAGATCTTGCAGTTGTTTGCCAAGATGATAATACAATTATTTTTTACAATGGTAATGGAAATGGTGGATTTAATCTCGGCCCAGGTTATGGTTTTGAGGAATGTTGTGCAATTTTTCTTGTAACTGGAGATTTCATTACTAATGTGCCACCAGATCAACCAGTTATTGACGGTCCAACAAAAGGAGGAATAGATCAAACATTAACCTACGAGATATCAGCAATTGATTCTGATGGAGATGATGTATATTTCTGGATTGAATGGTTCCAAGGATGCCCTGGTGTTTACTGGCAAGGACCATATGGTTCAGGAGAAGTAGTTGAATTTCAAAATACATGGGGAACAGAAGGGACTTATACAATAACTGTAAAAGCTAAGGATACAAATGATTTAGAAAGTGATACTGCAACCCTATCTGTAACTATTCCACGATCTAAAACAATCTATGATTCTTTTTGGTTTAAATCGCTGGATATGTTTCCAATATTACAGAAATTTTTTAAGTTTTTATTAATCAATTGATAAAAATTGACCTAAAAATATAATATTGGGGTCTTGCTTAACAGATTTATTTTATCTTAATAGTATCAAACCAACTTTTATAATTATTAGACTTAAAAAGTATTTTTAAATAATGTAAAAATTGAAATAAATAAAACAATAATACCAACTATAGATATAAAAACAATAAGGATTGGAGAGATCTCAAAAGCTTTTAAAATTTCTTCAATTACAATTCCTTCGGTCCAGGAGGTAATTAATAAAACAATCACAGAAATAATGAAAGCAGGAAGTGCAATAAAAATCCCTATAATCTTAGCTAAATCACTCATCTTGAATTGCACCTTTATTTTTTATTACAATTACACTTGTTATATATTGATATATCTTTTTGATTCCTCTTATCAAAATAAAGATAGATGATAGAATTATTATGATAATCATTATAAGAGTAATATTTATTGTAAATGAATTAACATTTGAATATATATTAAGAACAAATGTCGAGCCTATTCCAATTAACAATAAAATACTTGAAATAAAAGATAGAAATATCCCATCTATGAGCATAAAAAGAGATTCATTTTCACTAGCAATAATTCCCTCTTTTTGTATAAGTTTGAAGTCTTTAATATCACTATTAATTTTTGGTTTTTTATTATTTGGAATCCCATGATGAATGAATCTTACTATAATTGAATCAAATCTGTTTAGTAAAGTTATTTTTTCAAAAAATGCTCTATTTTTATCAATTAAAATCTTTGTTTCTCTATCTGGATTACTTCTTTCAAGGATTTCATATTCCAATAATTCAATACTATCATCAAAAATTAATTGTATTGGATTAATAAAATTACTATCATCTAAATATGATGTGCTAGAATTCTTGATTTTTACTATTGTTGATGAAAGATTTTTTACATGTTTATTATTATAAGATATCTTGATTTTTTCCTGAAATTCATTTGATATATCAACTAATGACAATGAAGAAACAATTATACATCTTAAAATTTTCCTCAATGTAAACAAATAAATTATCATTATTGAGAAAATGATTGTAATAATAATTCCAAATAATGTATCAATAATATTTTCACCAACAGTTTATATTTTTCAATTTCTTAAAATGTTTGGTATTTTTTTAGCATATCAGTTAACAATTGTTATAAAAATCTATTAATTAAGGAATTATATATGTTCATCAATAATCATTTTTCCTTTTTCAATGCCTTTTCAATATTATTATAGTGTTTTAGGGACTTATCAATAAAAAACATATTTTCATGAATTTTTTCTAATATTATTTTTTCACTACCCATTTCCTTTTCATATAATTCTGGTTTATTCATTCTTTTATTAAATTCTTCTGCAAAAATAAAACCATTGAAAATATGTAATGCAAGTTCAGATTTTGTCCAATCTAAAAGAGTCTTTAATTTTAATTGTTCATATGCTGTAGTATAAAATGCATGACGAGCTCCTTTATGTTCCAAAATAATCTCCTTTAAAACACCTAAATTAAAATTTGCTTTTTGTAAATTAGTTGAGACTTCATTTTTAAAGGCTATAGTTAAATTTATCTTTTTTCTCCAATCCTTTAAAAATTCAGTAAACCATATACCAAGAAGAGTAAAAAATACACCAATTAAAATCCCAAGAATTATAATAAAATGATCAAATGTGAATACCATGTTTTCACCCCTTTATTCAGGTGGATAAATCGATTCACGTATAAATGTCAGCATATAACCAACTATAAGACCCAACAGAAATGTCAACGCTGCGCCATCAAGTTTTTCATAAAAAGTTAATATTGAAGTAACAGCTACGATTAAGGAAATGATAAAAGTTAAAGCCAAAGCCATCCTTAAACTAAATCTAATATCACTTTTTTTATGTTTTAAAAATTGATTTGATACATTTTCGATTGTTGTATTTATCTTATCGATTAAATTAGATATGGGTTTTTCATGTTCGGCCAGGATTTCAATTATATGTTTTTGTAATTTATTGTTCTTCTTTTCAACCATCTAATTATATTCCTATTTTCAACCTAAAAATCTGGTAAATCTCCCAAATTATCTTCCTCAGTTTTATTTCTATCGGTTCTAATAAAAGCATTGGTATCAGTTCTATAAACGTGGATTTCTTCTCCAGAATCC
>Ga0272442_10004715_pt1 | contig 18500 bp, 16 predicted proteins | sample SSMForm2O_FD_200262 | JGI IMG/M metagenome (GOLD analysis project Ga0272442, IMG submission 200262) | Marine sediment archaeal communities from Little Sippewissett salt marsh, Falmouth, MA, United States - SSM-Form-2O | ecosystem: Environmental > Aquatic > Marine > Wetlands > Sediment ... | reverse complement strand
GTGCCCGCGAGTTCTTCGGGGGGGCGGGTCAGGATTTCCACTTTTGCGATGGCAGTAATGGAGGAGAGGGCTTCTCCCCGGAAACCCAGGGTGGAGATGCTGTCCAGGTCCTCGATTTTCATGAGCTTGCTTGTCGCGTGCTTCTTAAAGGCAATCAGGGTATCGTCCCTGCTCATCCCGCAGCCGTTGTCCCGGACAAGGATTGATTTCTTGCCCCCCTTTTCGACCTCGATCCGGACCTCGGTGGCTCCGGAATCGATTGCGTTGTCCACCAGTTCCTTTACGGCAGATGCGGGGCGTTCGATCACCTCTCCGGCTGCGATCTTGTTTATTGTGTCCTTATCAAGGATCCTGATTTTGTTTCCCTGCCCTTCCATGCCTTTTTCTCCTTTTTTTCAATTATGGTCCCAAACGTAAATATTTTCACTTGCTTTTAACCACGGAAGACACGGAAAGCACGGAAGGGTTGTGCCCCAATTTCCTTTATTCCGTGTTTTCCGTGCTTTCTGTGGTTAAACTTTCACCTGAGATTGGTGAAGGAATTCGGGGCCTTGACTACAATGATGCGTTGCCCCGTATTTTTTTCAATTGGCGAAACTTAGTCCAGCAGTTTTTTCAGTTCGTGGAGCTTGTTCAGGGCCTCAATAGGTGTCATCTCGTCCACATTCAGCCTCTTAAGGGCGACTTCAACCGGGCTTTGCCTGTTTGCCTGCTGCTGGGCACCGCCTCCGCTTCCGGGGTCGAAAAGCATCATCTGGGTGTAGCGCGTCCCTGCCCTTCCTTTCTTTTTCCTTTTCCCGTTTCCGGAACTTTCCTCTTCTTCTTCGGCTTCTTCAAGCAGGCTTTCCCGTTCCAGTTCCTTCAGGATCTCGTTTGCCCTGTCTATCACCTTTTCCGGGACTCCTGCAAGCCTTGCAACGTGGATCCCGTAGCTCCGGTCCGTTGCCCCTGGCACGATTTTCCGCAGGAAGACCAGTTCGTGGCCTTCTTCTTTTACCGCGATGTGATAGTTTTTGACCCGCTTTAGCTTTTCTTCCAGGGCTGTTAACTGGTGGTAGTGCGTGGCAAAAAGAGCCCTTACCCCGACCTTTCCCCGGCTGTGCAGGTATTCGACCACGGCTTTTGCGATGCTATACCCGTCGTAGGTGCTTGTCCCCCTTCCTATTTCGTCCAGGAGGACAAGGCTTTTCGGGCTTGCGTTGTTCAGGATGTTTGCAAGCTCCACCATTTCCACCATGAAGGTACTCTGCCCGCTTGCCAGGTCGTCAAAAGCCCCGATCCGGGTAAAGACCTGGTCCACGACTCCTATTGAAGCATGGGACGCCGGGACAAAGGAACCTGCCTGGGCCATGATAGCAATCAGGGCGCTCTGGCGCATATAGGTGGACTTTCCTGCCATGTTCGGGCCCGTGACCAGCAAAAACTGCTTTTCCTTGCAGTCCATTTCGGTATCGTTAGGAACGAATCCACCGGGAACGGTGTTTTCGACCACCGGGTGTCTTCCGTCCCTTATCAGGATTTTGCAGTCCTCGGTAAGCTGGGGGCGGACATAGTTGTTGTTTTCGGAAGCTTCTGCAAGGTTTGCGAGTACGTCCAGGATCCCGGTGTTTTCGGCTGTCTGCTGCAGGTCCCTTGCGTAGCCTGCAACGGTTTCCGTGATCTCTGAGAATATCTCGTATTCAAGGGCCACGGCTTTTTCGTTGGCAGAGAGAATCAGGCTTTCCTTTTCCTTCAGCTCCGGGGTAAAAAAGCGCTCGGCGTTTGCCATGGTCTGTTTTCTTATGTAGTCTTCGGGAACCTGGGAGATATTGGCTTTTGTGACCTCAATATAGTAACCGAATACCTTGTTATATCCCACTTTCAGGGACTTGATCCCGGTTTTCTCCCTCTCTTTCTGCTGGAAGGCTGCAATCCATTGTTTGCTGTTGCTTGAGATGTCCCGGAGTTCGTCCAGTTTTTCATTGTAGCCTTTTTTGATCATCCCGCCTTCCCGGACCGTTACGGGAGCCTCGTCTACGATTGCTTTTTCGATCAGTTCATCCAGCGTTTCGAGTTCGGTGAATGCTGCAAGCTCCTTTCCGATCCCTTCCAGGAGTTCCGGCCTGGCCTTTTCGAGCAGGCGATCCCTTACGGGTACAACGGCTGCCAGGGACTTTTTAAGGGCTACAAGGTCCCTTGCGTTGGAGTTTCCGTACACGATCCTACCAACCAGGCGCTCGATGTCCCGGACCTCAGAGAGCCGGTCCCGGATGTCATATCGGAGCAGGGCGTCTCCTGCCAGTTCTTCCACTGCGTCCAGCCGGCGGTTGATCCTTTCCACGGAAAGGAGCGGTTTCAGGAGCCATTTTTTCAGGATCCGGCTTCCCATGGGAGTCTTTGTGCTGTCCAGGATCCTGTAAAGGGAGTTTTCGTCCCCCCCGTCCCGCACATTTTTCGCGATTTCTAGGTTGCGCAGGGTTATTGCATCGAGAACCATGAACTCGGAGTTCGAGTAGGTCCGAAGGGTGTTTATGTGGGCAAGGTCCCGCATCTGGGTGCTCTTTGCGTACTCAAGGGCTGCCCAGGCGGAATATGCCGCAAACTCCAGGTTTTCACAGCCCATGCCTTCCAGGGTCGAAACCCCGAAGTGCTTTTTAAGCATCTCTCCTGCATCCCCGTTTTCGGAAAGTTCGGGGGCGAACTCATGGACAATGGTCTGCTCCCTTATCCTGCCTGCAAGTTCGGAATTCCCGTAAAGGGTTGGGGGCAGGATGCACTCTGCCGGGCGCATGCGGGCAAGTTCGCTCATAAGCTTTTCAAAGCCCACCGAGTCCCTGAACTGGGTGGTCAAAAATTCCCCTGTGGAGATGTCCAGGAAAGAGACTCCCAGCTCCATTTCCCCTGGGTTTTTATCGCCGTCTTCAGTTTTCCCGTTTTTGTTATTTTTAGCACCTTTCCCGGTTTTCTCTCCTTTTTCGCTTTTACCGCTTTTTCCGGTTCTTCTGCCTACCACTGCCATAAGGTAGTTGTTCGAGGCATCGGCAAACATGGAGGAATCTATTGCTGTCCCCGGGGTCACCACCCGGACAACCCCTCTTTTTACGACCCCTTTTGCCTGTTTCGGGTCTTCGAGCTGCTCGCAGATTGCCACCTTATATCCCTTGTTGACCAGCCTCGGGAGGTAGGTGTCAATGGCATGGTAAGGGATTCCTGCAAGCGGCATCCTCTCCCCTGACTTATCTTTTCCCCGGGCAGTCAGGGTTATTTCCAGTTCCCTTGCGATTGTCTTTGCGTCTTCTCCGAAAGACTCATAGAAATCGCCCATCCGGAAGAAGATGAGGGTATCGGGGTGTTCTTGCTTTGCTTCGTAGTACTGGCGCATTGCAGGGGTTAGATTATTCATTTTTTGCTCCCTGTAAACTATTGGATTATTCTTTGTTAGAATGCGGATGTGGTAATATGGATATCTGATAATAAGGATGAGGTATTATGAATATTGTAATACGAATAAGGTAATATGGGTTTGATTATGCGGATAAGGTAAATATGAATATCCTGTCTGGATATCTGGTAGGATATGGATTGCATTCCCTGGCATGTGCCGGAAACTGCAGGTTTTTAAGTTCAGGCCCCGATCCTTTATGCCTTCTGGCATGTTTCTTCTTCCTGCCAGATAAGGCTTTATTTGGAACACGCTTCATATATATATTTTAACAATTACTGCAAGGATATCCATGTCTTTCCTTGCTCTTAAATGGGGGAATTTATCTGAAAAAAGAAAAGTTGATTGAGGTCTGTCCTGTCTGCGGGAATTCTGACCTCTACTATGAAGTCGGTGGGTATGCCGGCAAAGTCTACCACTGCAAAGAATGCGGGTATATGGGAGCTTTCGTTGTCGAAGGCAACGAGGAAATGGTTGAGAAAATCCGGGATAATTATAAGCGTGAAAAGGAAAAGAAAGAGGAAGAAATGTAAGCCAGCAAAAAATATTATAGAAATATTTTTAACTGTCCCGGTTATTTAAGAAATAATGGGCACTATTAACAGTTCCAGCGCTATAATTACAAGTTCTTCTACTCTAATCATACCTGGGGAATCAATTCTTGTATTTTTTTTATTTTTGATACTCTTTATCTTCTTCATTTTCTACTTATTTTACGGGAAAAAGAGGAAGTGAGATTTGTGAAATACCTCTGTTATCTTTTCTGAATTATTATTCCAGAGCTACAAAGTTTCTGGATTAGCTTCTGGATGAACAGGGCTCTCACCGCCCGCCCTGGCGGGCGGCTTTTCCTTAAAAATTGAATAATATGAAGAAGATATTCTATTCCTAAGCGTATACTTATAATGTGCGAATATGGACTCCTGAAATACAGAACCATGAAAAACAAGTCGAATAAATATGGTGATGAGATACAAAATATCCTATTTGGGATGTCATTACCTGTGTATTTTTATCCATTTTTTCCTTTTTTAATTCCCTGGAAAGGCCGACTGCTTCGCAGTCGGTGAGTGCCCTGGGACCTGAGATTTGCAGTTTAAAACAAAACCCTGAACAGTCTTTTAACGATCAACTCGAAAAGGGTTAAACCTGTAAATAATTTGAATTATGAAGCTAGATTGTCAATTGTAAAGTTGCCACTTACTTGTAAAAAACGTACGAAAACGAGTAATATAACATAAAAAATCTCATAAAAAACCTCATAAAAAATCTCATAAAAATTCTCATAAAAAAAGCTTAAAATCCGAATAAGAGTTTGGTGGGGCCGCTGAGATTTGAACTCAAGTCGCAAGACCCCCAGCCTTGCAGGATGGACCAGGCTACCCTACGGCCCCGCAGAGTAGAATTTGCTTCTTCAATGGCAATTCTTGGCGCTTGCCATCGTAAACTATTGTAATCAAATATGTTGTATAAATGTATGTCGGTATGGGCATGGAATTTTGGTTCTTTATTCTTATTTTTACCAGGTTGCTGTTGTGAGGAAAAGTTATCCTCATTTTTTCCATTCGCCCTTCCCTTCTTGCTCAGGATTCCCGTAAACCGGAGCCTGAAGGGTTATTCAGGAGTCTTTTTGCCCGGAGGACTCTCTGGATTAAGGTGATGTGGGAAAGAACGGCTATGATCACTATTGCCCAGCTTAAGAAGCCTGTCAGGGCTCCGAAGGCGAGGATGAGCATCCTTTCCGTGCGTTCGGCTACTCCAACACTGAGCTTCCGGCAGCCTGCGGATTCTGCCCTTGCGCGGGTGTAGCTTACCAGGAAGGAGCCTATCAGGGCAAAACCTGCCCAGAGCCAGACCTGCACTCCGAAAACCGGGAGGAGGTCTATTCTCCCGTAAACAGCCCCGTATATGATCCCGAGGAACATGAGCCCGTCCGAATAACGGTCGCAGACCGAATCAAGCACGCCTCCGAAAGGGGTGATGGTGCCCTTTGCCCTTGCAACTCCTCCGTCAAGGACATCGAAAACTCCGCTGAAGAGGATCAAAAGCCCCCCCTCAAAGGGCTTTCCGAAGGCAAATGCCGCACCCGCTGCCACGCTCACAGCAAACCCCATCAGTGTTAGTGTGTTAGGTGAAAAAGGAATTAAACGGGCTAATGGTGTTATTTTTTCCCTTACGTTGTTTTTCAGATCGTTGAATATTTCACTCCCCTCCTTCCTGGCTTAAATGATCTTCTACAATGGTATTCTGAATCCATGGTATTCTGAATCCAAGGTATTCTGAATCCATGGTATTCTGATTCGTCGAAATGGTATGGTACCTTCTATTGAATATGGTAAGTCTTGCTATTGAATATGTCTTTTATTGAATATCCTGCTATTAGTCTTATCTTTTTTGGGAAGATGGCTGAAACAGCCGGTCTTTTAAATAGTGCCGCCGGGATTACGATAAAGTTTTTATCTGGATGTTTAATTTTTCTTCTGAATATGCGGTGATATAAAAATGGATCTTGTAGACAATCACAGGGCAAATTGTACGCAGTGCGGGAAGTGCCTGGACGTATGCCCGATGTATGATGACATTGATTTGCTCGAACGCCTTTACGGATATCTTGAAGGTAATTCTGAAATTGACTCTGCCTCCCTTCTCAGCTGCCTGACCTGCGGGCTCTGCGGCGAGGCCTGCCCCGAGGGCCTGGGGATCAAAATGCTGATCTCCCCTGCCCGGCAGAAGTGGGTGGGTGAACATGGACTCACGGACCGGCAGACCTTGATGGATCCTGATTCTGAAAATAACCTGGTAAAAAAAGTCGCTGAAATGAGCGAGGTTCCCGAATTCCGGGATGGAAATGGTTCCGTGGTGTATTTTCCTGGCTGTGCCAGCGGTTACATTAACACCAATATGGCAAAGGCTGCTGTTGCCCTGCTTGAGAAAGCAGGAGTTGATTACACGGTCATTAGCGGGGTGGAATACTGCTGCGGGGCTGTTTCCGCGGGCGCTGGTAATCCAGGCCCTATCCAGAGGCAGGGGCCTAAGAATATCGAGGAAGTCCGGAAGAGGGGAGGAAAAATTCTGGTTACGACCTGTCCCGGCTGCTTCAAAGCCTTCAAAGAAATGTATCCCAGGATGTTCGGTGACCCGGGTTTTGAAGTCCTGCAAATTTCCCAGTATCTTGAACGTCTGGTCCGGGAAGGCAAACTCAAGCCCGAAAATGTTCTCGAAAACCGGGTATTTTATCACGACCCCTGCCACCTTACCCGGGGAATGGGCGTGCACCGGGAAGCCAGGGAACTGCTGGAATGCATCCCGGGAACGGAACTTGCAAACAAAACTCCTGAAAATTCTGCGTGTTGCGGGTTTGGCGGTGGTGTAAGGCTCAATTATCCTTCCAAATCCTTTGACGTGGCCTCGGATCGCTACAGGACTGCAGAGAAAATGGGTTGTAATGTGATCATCACGAACTGCGCCGGTTGCATGCAAAACCTCGTAGAAGCCGGAAAGGACGAGAACATTAAGGTCTTTGACCTTGCCGAATACCTGGCCCTTACTTTCGGAATTGAAATTGAACGTAATGATAAGGAAATGCTGGAAGCCGTCAACAGGGCTTACAGGCTATGTGTTTCAGGCTATGATGAGAACGAGTCGCCTGAATGATTTGGGCTGTACAATTTCCCCTTAACTTTTCCCTATCATTTTTCCTATCATTTTTCCCTATCATTTTTCCTATCATTTTTCCCTATCATTTCCCCTTAACTTTTCCCTATCATTTTTCCCTATCAATTTTCTTCTATCGATTTTTCATTTTTTTGTTTGGTCTGTTTTCCTTTTTTTAGTCTTTTGGTTGTCAGATATCATTTTTAATATTCTTTCATGTGTTTTTTTATGCACTTTCTCTTTTTTGAGGGGTAAAGTTCTCTTATATATACTTTCTCTTTTTTGATTTCCTCGGCGGGGCTTTTTGTGTTTTTTCTAAACCGGGTTGAAAGATTGATTAAAGATGAGTTATTTTCCGCTTTTCTTCTGGAACATGTATACATGTTTGGAAAAACAGTATCTAGAGTGATCATGTATTCATGTCAATTTTGGAATTGTTCGATTTACATCCCCAAATCTAACTTACAATTGCAAATCCTTACTGATTCATATCTATTCTTTTTTACTGTTCATCCTGCGGGAAACGGACGCGTTTAAATTCTCATATTTATAATTTGTGTTTTATATCTCTCCATTTAGGTGGGAAAATTTCCGTAGAAACTGCTCAACCAAAAACTATATATATAAGTCTCTTTTCTGTGGATTCCTTTTGATAAAATATTTATATTAGTAAAAAGAACATCTGATTTGGAGACATCTGTAAAACTGAGTTACGAGCCGGAAATTAAAATGGCAAATAAAAAAAATTTCCGTAGCTAAAAACTCGTGAACCCCCAAAATGTGATGGTCATGACTCTGTTGTCATGATTTCCCGCGTATGGCGATCACGGACTCCCACCTGTGATAACCAGATATTTCTCATGCGGATTTTCCCAACCTGTGAAGCATGAGTTAAGCGCCATAATCATCATGATTAATCATGATTGTTTTGGTTTTTTTGGGTCGTCTCCGGAAGTACTTCTTAAAAATAAAAATGGAGGATGCAACAATTAGCAACGAAGAATTGCTTCAGGAACTGTCTGATGCGATCGTCTCCTGTAAGAAGGATGCAGTGCTCGCTGCCGTAGAAAAGGCAAAAGGCGTGCTCGAACCTTCCGAAATCATCGAAAAGGGACTAGCAGCAGGCATGAATGAGGTAGGTACTCTTTTTGAGAGAGGAAAACTTTTCCTGCCCCATGTGATGATGGCTGCAGATGCAATGACAGCCGGTGTAGAATCCCTTAAGGACCTGATGCCTGAGGGCACAGAATCCAAGATGGGCGTCATTGTAAACGGGACTGTGGAAGGCGATGTCCACGACATAGGGAAATCCATCGTGTCCACCATGCTCCAGTCTGCCGGTTTTGAAGTGCACGACATTGGAAGAGACGTGCCTATAAAGAACTTCGTCGACAAGGCAAAGGAAGTTTCCGCAAACATGATCGGGCTTTCCGCACTTATGACCACCACCCTCCCCGGGCAAAAGGATGTCATTGAACTCCTGAAGGAAGAGGGCATGAGGGACAACGTCAAAGTCATGATTGGCGGTGCACCTGCAACCCAGGCATGGGCTGAAAAGATTGGCGCAGACTGCTATGCTGAAAACGCAAGTGAAGCTGTCGCCAAGGCAAAAGAACTGTTACTGTAAATAAGAATTTCCACTGAATCTCTTTATTCTTATTGGAGGTTAAAAAATGGCACAGAACAATGCAGTTGCTGGCATGAACGCCCTTAACGGCGTAGAACTCAATCTCTTCACCAACGACGAACTCAAGGCAATCCACTACGCAACAATGGAAGTTTTAATGGAGCCCGGTATCCAGGTCTCCGACCCTGAAGCAAGGCAGATCTTCAAGGAAAACGGTTGCGAAGTTGATGAAAAGTCCCAGGTCGTCAAAATCCCTGAATATCTTGTAAGAAAAGCTCTTCAGCTCGCACCCTCAAGGTTCATCCTCTGGGGCCGCGACAAGAAGTACAACACCGTCCAGGAATGTGGTGGAAAAGTACACTGGACCTGCTTCGGTACCGGTGTCAAGATGTGCAAGTACGAAGACGGCAAGTACAAGACCGTCGACTCTGTCGAACAGGACATTGCAGACATCGCAAAGCTCTGTGACTGGGCAGAAAACATCGACTACTTCTCCCTCCCTGTTTCCGCAAGGGACTGGGCAGGCAAGGGTGCACAGGACGTCCACGAGACTCTCACCCCTCTCGCTAACACCGCAAAGCACTTCCATCACATCGACCCTGTCGGTGAAAACGTCGAGTACTACTGGGACATTGTAAAAGCTTACTACGGCGGCGACGAAGAAGAAGCCAGGAAAAAGCCAATCTTCTCCATGCTCCTCTGCCCGACCAGCCCGCTCGAGCTCAGTGTCAACGCCTGCCAGGTCATCATCAAGGGTGCCCGCCGCGGAATCCCTGTTAACGTCCTGAGTATGGCAATGTCCGGCGGATCTTCCCCTGTATATCTTGCAGGAACCCTCGTTACCCACAACGCAGAAGTCCTCTCCGGTATCGTCCTTGCCCAGCTCACTGTGCCCGGCACAAAGGTCTGGTACGGAAGTTCCACCACAACCTTCGACCTGAAGAAGGGTACTGCCCCTGTCGGATCTCCTGAACTTGGCCTGATCAGTGGGGCTGTCGCAAAACTCGCACAGTTCTACGGTCTTCCTGCATTTGTTGCAGGCACCTAGTCTGACGCCAAGGTCCCGGATGACCAGGCTGGCCACGAAAAGACAATGACCTGTCTCCTTCCTGCCCTCTCTGGTGCAAACACCCTCTACGGTGCCGGGATGCTTGAGCTTGGTATGACCTTCTCCATGGAACAGCTGGTAATTGACAACGACATCATCAAGATGACCAAGAAGGCAATGCAGGGAATCCCTGTCAACACCGAAACCCTTGCAGTTGACTCAATCCAGAAAGTTGGTATCGGAAACAACTTCCTTGCTCTCAAGCAGACCAGGCAGCTTGTGAACTACCCATCCGACCCGATGCTCATCGACAGGCAGATGTTCGGAGACTGGGAAGCAGCCGGTTCCAAGGACCTTGCATCCGTTGCACACGAAGTAGTCGTGGACGTTCTCAAGAACCACGTAGTCAAACCGATCGACGCAGATATCCTCAAGGACATGCAGGCCGTCGTGGACAGGGCTGACAAGGCCTTCAGAGACAGCCAGTAATCATAATACAAGATATTCAGGAGATTTAAAAATGGCAAACGAAGAGATTATCGCTAAAGCAAAAGAATCAATCACCGAATTCGATGAAGAAATGGCAGAAGAGGCTGCACAGGAATCCCTCGATGCAGGAATGGACCCTGTAGAGCTCATTGAGAAGGGCTTTACCGCAGGCATGCAGGAAGTAGGAGACCAGTTCGAACAGGGTACTCTTTTCCTCCCCCACGTGCTTGCAGCCGCCGAAGCAATGGCCAAAGGTATGGAAGTTATCAAGCCCGAAATGGAGAAGCGCAAGTCTGAGACCAAGAGCCTCGGAACCGTCGTCATCGGTACCATCGAAGGTGACATCCACTCCATCGGAAAGGACATCGTTGCCTCCATGCTCAACATTGCAGGTTTCAACGTTGTGGACCTCGGCAGGGACGTTTCAGTTGCCGCCTTCGTCGAAAAAGCAAAAGAAATCAAACCTACAGTTGTTGCATCTTCCGCCCTTATGACCACCACCATGGTCACCCAGATCCAGGTAGAAGAACAGCTCAAGGAAGCCGGCATCCGCGACCAGGTCAAGACCATGGTCGGAGGCGCTCCGGTTACCCAGGACTGGGCTGACCAGATCGGAGCTGACATCTACGGCGAAAACGCCACCGATGCAGTCAACAAGATCAAGGCACTCGTAGCCTGAAAAAACAGTATTGAAGCACAGAAGATGCATCCATGATGCATCTTTTCCGTGCAAACCTTTATTCTATGCAGTTTTTGCGGATCCAATAGCCGTGGATATAGAGATAAACTCTTGCAGGTCATACCAAAGTCTTTACGGGAATGCCCTGAATTGCTAATAAATTGCAACCAAAAAATGGCAAACTAAAAATTGCGACTAAAAATTGCAACCAAAAAATGGCAAACTGAAAATTGCGACTAAAAATTGCAACTAAAAAATGGCAAACTGAAAATTGCAACTATAAAATGGCAAACTAAAGGTTGCAATTAAAAAACGGTAAACTGACAGTTGCAATTGAAAAACGGTAAACTGACGGTTGCAATTGAAAAACGGTAAACTGACGGTTGCAATTAAAAAACGGTAAACTGATAGTTGCAATTGAAAAACGGTAAACTGACGGTTGCAATTAAAAAACGGTAAACTGACAGTTGCAATTAAAAAACGGTAAACTGACAGTTGCAATTGAAAAACGGTAAACTGACGGTTGCAATTAAAAAACGGCAGTTAAAAAATGGCAATTTGAGGAATCATGAATAATTCCCGGACAATGAGTAATTCTCGGATATATATTGCCTACTGGAGAGGGCCGCAGGCTGCATTTTCGGCTGTGGGAATTTGGCAGGTAAAAATCCTGCCGTGAGGGAGTTTCTACAGTCATTATGAAATTCTGAAAACTGGAGGGAGTTTTCGTGGATTTGAAAGATTTGAAAAAACAGGAAAGTAAAAGAAAAATCAGTAAAGGGTTCATGTGGGCTCTTTTCTGTGCTGTGTTCTGGGGTATCTGGTATCTCCCGGGAACTGTTGTGTGGGTACTGAACCCGTTCGATGAAATGTACGGAGCTATTGCCGAAACGAGTGGCGATGGCGTATCCCTTATTGTAACTGCGGTGTTGATTACCGCTTTCAATGCTCTTACTGTTATGCTGGCGCTTATGCTCTGGAACGGTACACTCGGAAAGTTCGGAGAACTGGTCCGGACCATGAAGGAATTCCATCCGTGTTCCAAGTGGTTCTTCCTTGCTTCGATTTTCGGAGGGCCGATGGCGATTCTCGGTTCGTTTATTGCCATGGGTTTCATCGGTGGAGCATTCGCAGCTGTTGCAGCTCTTCTCTACCCTGTGGTGGGCTCGATTCTTGCTTACTACTGGTACGGGGAAAAAATCTCCAAAAGGGCTGCAATGGGCATAGGCATCATCATTATCGGAGGAATCACGATCTTCGGAGGCGGGCTTCTGACTGAACTTTCTGCAGGAAACGTCCAGTGGATCGGGTACCTCGGAGGTTTGATGGCTGCTGCCGGCTGGGGCATTGAAGGCGCAATCGCAGGTAAGGGGCTTGACATTGCCGAGCCTGATGTCGGGCTGACCCTCAGGTTTGTTGGAGAAAACATTATCTGGTGGATCCTTATCGTCCCACTGCTTGCACTTGTCGGCTATCCGATGTATTCCTTCGCATTCCAGGCCTTTGAACCCCTGACCCTGCTGGTCCTTATCTTTGCAGGGATTACCTTTGGTTTCTGTTATGTCTGCTGGTACAAGTCCTTCCCGCTTATCGGTGTCGGAAGGGGCCAGGGTATCGGAAACCTCTATGGGCTGTTTGCTATTATCTTCATCTTCCTCTTCTTCGGAGATGTCCCGCAGTGGACTATCCTTGTCGGAGGGACTCTCTGTGTTATTGGTAGTTTCGCTATGATTACGGAAGACACAAGTGAACTTGAAACTCTGAGAGGTGAGTGAAATGGGAAACCGTCCAATTAAATTCAGGATTCTGGAGCTCTTTCTGGATGAAAAGGAACACTGGAACTATGAGATTGTCTCAAAGGTCCAGGACGAGTACGGCATGCAGGGTAATTACAACCGGGACAGCATTAACTTCGACATTATCGAACTGGCTTCCGGCGGAATGCTCAAAGATTTGGAGCAGAAGGTTGACTCTGATGGTATCTACAAAAAAGACTTCCTTCTGCACAAATACGTAATCACGGACTTCGGAAAAGTGAGAGGGTCCGACGCCTGTCTGAGATACGTGTAATGGAGGTAAGAAAATGGTACAAACAGCAGCTGCTATGGAAGCTTACAACGCATACTGGGCAAATTCCTTCATACCGGCGGGGGACATCATGTGGATGGTCCTGATTCTGGTTCTGGCAGTATTTGCTCTCTGGCAGGCCAGGACTTTTGTGTCCCAGTTCTGAGTCCTCAGCACACAACACAGCTTTCCAGATCCAACAATACTGATATTAGGTGAAAATAATGGCTACAGAATATGCTTTGAGGATGGGAGACGGAAAAAGGATCTTCCTGACAAAAGAAAAGATTATCGAGGAGATTGAGGCAGGAACTGCTGATGCCGCAGACCTTGGTGAAATCCCTGCCCTTTCCGGCGACGAAATGGACAAGCTTGCGGAAATCCTGATGATGCCGGGTAAAACCGTAAGTGTGGAACAGGGTATGGAAGTTCCTGTTACCCACGATATCGGAACTCTCAGGATTGACGGGGACCAGGGTAACAGTGGTGTGGGTATTCCCTCCAGCCGCTTGGTCGGCTGCATGATGCACGAGAGGGCTTTTGGTGCCGACACCATGGAACTGGGTCACATCGACTACAGTTACAAGCCTGTCAAGCCCGTGATTTCCCAGGAATGCCAGTCCATGGAAATCTGCCAGCAGAACATGATCGTGCCGCTCTTCTACGGGGCAATGCCGAACATGGGACTCTACTATACTCCTGACGGCCCCTTCGAAAACCCGGGAGACCTGATGAAGGCCTTCAAGATCCAGGAAGCCTGGGACTCCATGGAACATGCCGCAGAGCACCTGACCAGGGACACCATCTGGATAATGCAGAAGCTCATGGCAAGCGGTTCCGACGGTGTGAACTTCGATACCATCGGGGCAGCAGGAGACGGTGACTTCTACGGTTCCCTGCACGCAATCGAAGCTCTCAGGAAGGAATTCCCGAACATCTACATCGAAGCCGGCATGGCCGGGGAATGTGTGCTCGGGATGCACGGCGAACTCAAGTACGACGGCACAACCTTGGCAGGCCTCTGGCCGCACCAGCAGGTGCCCCTTGCTGAAAAAGCAGGCGCAAACGTCTTCGGACCTGTCTGTAACACCAACACCAGCAAGACATCTCCCTGGAACCTTGCAAGGTCGGTTACCTTCATGAAGGCAGCAGTCGAAGCCGCAAACATCCCCTGCCACGTGGACATGGGAATGGGTGTCGGCGGTATCCCCATGCTTGAGACTCCACCCATCGATGCCGTTACCAGGGCAAGCAAGGCAATGGTCGAAATTGCCGGCGTAGACGGCATATAGATAGGGGTCGGCGACCCGATGGGTATGCCGATTTCCCACATCATGGCTTCCGGTATGACCGGGATCAGGGCAGCAGGAGACCTCGTAGCAAGGATGGAATTCTCAAAGAACATGAGAATCGGAGAAGCCAAGGAATACGTCGCAAAGAAGCTCGGCGTTGAAACCATGGACCTCAGCGACGAACACGTCATGCGCGAACTCCGTGAAGAACTCGACATCGGTGTAATCACCTCCGTGCCGGGCGCAGCCAAGGGTCTTGCAGCCAAGATGAACATCGAGAAGCTTCTCGACGTCAAGATCAATTCCTGCGAACTCTTCAGGAAACAGATCGCATAAGCGAAGTATTAAAGGATTCAGGCTCCTGCCTGAATCTTCCTCCTCCGATGGAAATACGGTAGGAAAAACAAAAACTACGGACAGACCACCAAAAAGTTTCCGGATCTCCGGGAAACTGCTCCGGATTTTTTTTCGGACCCGTGTCCCGGGGATCAGGCCTGCCGTCCTTTCCATTTTACTTTTTTTGAAGGCTTTTACAAGTTCTGTATGCTTTTTAGTTGATTTTTAAGTCTCTCTAGAAATCCTGTCATATTGCCTGAAAAGGCCCTGGTTTTTGTGACAAGGTTCAATAATGATTCCAATTCTGGTTATTATCTTCTTCGTATCGGTAACAAGGGCTCCAACTGCTTGCGAAGCAAGCGGCCCTTCCCGAAATTTCTGAAAATAAGTACTTGCAAAATAAACTGCCATTATTAGCTGGCATCAGTAGCTGCCATTATTAGCTGGCATCAGTAGCTGCCATTATTAGCTGGCATCAGTAGCTGCCATTATTAGCTGGCATCAGTAGCTGCCATTATTAGCTGGCATCATTAGTTGCAATAATTAGCTGGTATCAGTAGCTGCGATTATTGGATGGCGTTATTGGCTCCTTCTTTTATTCGACTCACATTAAGTTAATGTTCTGATTTTTAAATTGTTAGGATATACTTTTTGAGAACTTGATCATTATTTTTTGTAATTTAATTATACTTTACGGAAAAGCCGGTCATCTACGATGACCGGTGAGAACGTCGGTACCTAAAGAGCAAACCAAAAGAAGTTTTTCGGGAATAGCTTTACAGAGGATACAGTTACCCTGCTCGGTTGATTAGATCGGTTTTCTACAGAGCTTTTTTTTAGTTTATTTTTTATTCTATTTTTTTGAGTTTATTTCCTTTCCAATTCGATTCTCTTTTCCATCGATATACTTCCTAATTCAACTTGTTTTTAGTTGATGTCCATTTTATTTGTCTTTATTCTGGTTTTTTCACTCATTTTCTTGCCCAATTAGCTCTGTACCTTCAGTTTCTGGTTTTATCAGTAATGTTTATATATTTGTACGTACTTTTAATTATTGGGAAAACAAATTTACTTGATTTGCCATATTGAGTGCCATTTAAATCTCCCTATGTGTGCGGATTCCTGAGGCAATTTTGCCTCAAAACCTCCATTTTTTATTTTTTTATTCGTCTTTTCTGGAGTCAACTTTTCTTTCCAGCCCTGGCTTTCTTCCTGGCTTCTTTTTTCGGTCTCGGGGTTTCTTTTCCGGGTTTTCCCGTTTCCGGGAACCGGGTTCCGGGGTTGCAATTCCGGGCTTATAGCCCAAAGTTTATAATGGGATATGCGCAATAAGATGCACGAAATCTGGCTTCTGGAGTTTAATATATGGAATATTCCGAAATACGTGGAAGTGAATTCTGCTGACTCCGTCATGCCGATAAAAGCAAATATGAATCCGGCTGTTTAAGGTTTGAATTTCTTGCAGAAATCCGGAATCCGGGTATTCTCTCACCTTTACGGTTTAACCTGATTCGGGATGCACTGGAGCCGGGAACGAGAACCGGAGAGGTTTTTCATTATCCTTTGGGTTTCATGCTTCAGGTTTCATGCTTCAGGTTTCATGCTTCATTATCATCACATCACTGTATCTGACAATCATATCGGAATCTAACAATCGTATCTAACTCTAACAAATCAATATCGGAAATTTTGGTGAAAAAATGGCTGACATCATTCACTGGGCAGACGTCATAGCTGAAGATACATTACAGAAGAGCAGCAAGCACCTTGTTGCCACAGGGATCACCCCCTCGGGGCACATCCATATCGGCAACATGAGAGAAGTAGTGACGGCAGATGCCGCTTACAGGGCTCTCCTGGACAAAGGCGCGGACGCCGAACTGATCTACATTGCCGACACTTACGACCCCTTGAGGAAAGTCTATCCTTTCCTCCCCGAGAGCTACGCCGAACATGTGGGAAAACCTCTTTCCGAGGTCCCCTGTCCCTGCGGGGAATGCGCAAATTATGCCGAGCATTTCCTGAAACCCTTCCTTGAAGCCCTGCACCGCCTGGGAATCAACCCGAAGGTCTACAGGGCTGACGAGATGTACAAGGAAGGGCTGTACATAGAAGCCATCAAGACCGCGCTTTTGAAGCGGGACGAGATTGCAAAGATCCTCGAGGAAGTTTCCGGGAAGACCGTGGCCGAAGACTGGAGCCCCTTCAACCCGATTTGTAATGACTGCGGCAAGCTTACCACGACAAAGGTTACCGGGTTTGACGCGGAAGCTGAGACCGTGGACTACGTCTGTTCCTGCGGGCACTCGGGGACCGTTTCCATGAAAGGAGGGGGCAAGCTTACCTGGCGGGTTGACTGGCCGGCCCGCTGGGGAATCCTGGGTGTCTCCATCGAACCTTTCGGAAAGGACCATGCCTCAAGGGGAGGTTCCTACGACACCGGGACCCGGATCGTAAAAGAGATTTACGAACAACAACCGCCAAGCCCCATTGTCTATGAGTGGATCATGCTCGGGAAAAAGGGTGCCATGTCCTCTTCCACCGGCGTTGTGGTCTCCATCTCCGACATGCTTGAAGTTGTGCCCCCTGAAGTCCTGCGCTACCTGATCATCCGGACCAAGCCCGAAAAGCACATACAGTTCGACCCCGGGCAGCCTCTCCTTTCCCTGGTGGACGAGTACGAGCGCCTCAGGGCAAAGTTCCAGGAAGAGGACCCTTCCCTGGGTGATTTTGATAAGAGGGTCTACGAACTTTCCAGGGCAACCGGCATCTGCCAGTCCGACATCCCCTTCAAGCAGATGGTTACTATCTTCCAGGTGGCAAGGGGAGATTTCGACCAGATCCTGAAAATTGTGGCACGTTCAGGTTTTGACACGGAAAACGAAAAATGTATTAGGGAACTTGTCGAGAACGTCTCGAAATGGCTCGAACTCTATGCCCCTCCCTTTGCAAAGTTCAGCGTAAAAGAAAACGTGCCCGTACAGGTTGCAACCCTCTCGGAGCTCCAGAAGAACTTCCTCGGGTCTCTTGCAGACATCATTGAAGCCAGTGGGGAACTTACAGGGGAAGACTACCACGTGCTGGTCTATTCGGCAAAAGACCAGGGTTCCGAGCTCAACAATAAGATTGCAGCCGGCCTGGGAACGGACGAAACCCCCGAGATAAACCCGAAAGACCTTTTCAAAGCCATCTACACCGCAATCCTTGGTCAGGGCTCCGGTCCGAAGGCAGGCTGGTTCCTGTCCTCCTTTGAAAAGGACTTCCTGGTGGAAAGGTTCAGGGAAGCTTCCGTCTACCAGCCCTGAATCTTTTTGGGATCCCGTAAACACGAAATCGTAAACACGAAATCGTAAACACGAAATCGTAAACACGAAATCGTAAACACAAAATCGTAAACACAAAATCGTACATAATGCGAAACCGTACTAAGCATGCCTGAATCAAAAAGCCCTGCTAAAGGCCATTTTCTTGCCTGGGATAAGGAGTACGCCCACCTGAAATGGGGTGGCCCCGCTCCTGTCAGGGACGTGCTGGCTCGCATCCCTGCAGGTGCCCGGGTCCTTGATGCCGGTTCAGGGGGCGGCAGGTATCTGGGGGAACTTGCCGGGCACTATGCAGCCGTAGGAGTTGACGTTTCCTTAACCGCTCTCACTAAGTCCCGGGAGCAGCTTTCCAGGAGCGGGAAAATTGCAGGCCATACCGGGGCAAGTGTCCACCTCCTGCCTTTCAAAAAAGCTTCCTTTGACGGCATCCTCTGTTACGGCGTGCTCCAGCACCTTTTCCGGGAGGAAAGAGAGGACGCAGTCCGGGAGTTTTGGCGGGTGCTTGTGGACGGGGGCATTGTCTTTTTCGAAGCCTTTGGCACCGAGGACATGCGCTGTGGGGGA
>Ga0272442_10004713_pt1 | contig 18504 bp, 12 predicted proteins | sample SSMForm2O_FD_200262 | JGI IMG/M metagenome (GOLD analysis project Ga0272442, IMG submission 200262) | Marine sediment archaeal communities from Little Sippewissett salt marsh, Falmouth, MA, United States - SSM-Form-2O | ecosystem: Environmental > Aquatic > Marine > Wetlands > Sediment ... | reverse complement strand
GCGGCCGAAGTCGGTGTCGACGACCTTGGCGCCGCGGCCGGGCAGGATGCCGCTCTCCATCTCGCCGATCGTCGGGAACATCTTGTCGTAGTGCCACACGACCTTGCCGGCGCGGTCCACAAGGAAGGCGGTATTGTACCGGCCCTTGCCTTTCGGGTCCTTCCGCCACGTGCAGCCCATGATGTACGTCTTGTGCTGACGGGCCTTGCGGCCGAGCAGCGTCAGGATGGGGCCGGCGCCGGAGAGGGGCTCGGCCTTGGCGTTCTTCTCGGCCACCGTGGCCGACCGGGCGGTGTTGTGCATGAAGCCTTCGGTCAGGAGGATGATGTCGGGTTTGTCGAGGGCTGCCGTGTCGATCCAGCCTTCGACGTTCCTGGCGGAGGCGCGGGCGGGGCGGCAGATGCAGGAGACGCCGACGCTCCGCCGGCCGACGGGGCGTTTGGCAGCAGGGGGCGGGGCCTTGTCCTCGGCGGCGAGGGACGGGCCGGCGAGCACGGCCGCCAGGCAGACGGCGACGCAGCAAACGAGGCGACGGGACGCGATCATGGCGTGAGGTCCTCCCGTGAAGGATGCGCGGCCCGCAGGCGGGCCGGCGAACATGGGCTGCTCCGCGCGGGAGACGCATGCTTTCCGAGCGGCGCGAAAGCATGCTACCCGGCAATCTCCCGGCCGGGCAAGACCGGCCGGGCCACACACCGACGTTCGGTTGTTCGGTGAGTGCAAGCCCCCAGCCGACGCTTTCCCGCGCGGCGGGTCTCCTGGCCCGCCGCGCATAACGGCGATGGCGTTTTCGGCGCGGTGGGCCGGGAGGCCCACCGCGCGGAATCTTAGCCCTCTCCCACGACGGGGAGCGGGTGAACGTTCCTACACCCCCTCCAGGTGTTCCTCGACGTGGGCGGGGCGGGTGAGGGGCCACCGTGCGAACGCCTCGATGGCGTGGTACTCCGGCAGGCCGAGGGCGTCGTAGAGGCGGGCGGTGGCCATGTTCCGGTCCTCGGCCCGCTGCCAGAACTCGCGCGTGTCCGACGGGCCGGGGAACATCGCCCGGTCTTTCTGGCTCTCGTGGCGGAAGATGGCGTACCGTTTCTGGCGGAGTTCGTCGGGGGAGAGGGGGACGGCCATCTCAATCTGATAGACGGGCCATTCCTGCCACGCCCCGCGGTACAGCCAGACCTCCGGGACGGCCTGGCCGTCCGACTCCCACGCCGACAGGGCCTCCAGGGCGGCCTCCAGGCACAGCCGGTGCGTGCCGTGCGGGTCCGACAGGTCGCCGGCGGCGAAGAGCATGTCCGGCCGGATCTCGTCCAGGAGGGCCCGGACGCGCTGGACGTCGTCGGGCCCGACGCGGCGGTCCTCGACGCTGGCGGCCTCGTAGAACGGCAGTTCGAGGAAGTGGACGCGCGCCTCCGGCAGGCCGCAGAAGCGGGCGGCGTCGAGGGCCTCGCTTCGGCGGATGAGGCGTTTGACGGCCCGGACCTCGTCGGTGTCGGCCTCGCCCGGCTGCTTGTGCCGCAGGAACTGGTCGATGTGCGACTCCAGGTCCGTCGTCTGGTCGGGCGTGAGGCCGAAGATGCGGTTGAAGCCCCGGACGAAGTCGGCGTGCCGGGCGGCATTGTGGTCGAAGACGGCGAGGTAGCCGGTCACCATGTGGGCGACGTGGACCTCGTGCCCCTGCTGAAGGAGGCGGATGAGCGTGCCGCCCATCGAGATGACGTCGTCGTCCGGGTGCGGGCTGAGGATGAGGATGCGGTGCTTCGCTTCCTTGCCGCCGGGCCAGCCCGTGATGGTGTCCATGAGATGGCGGAAGACCGAGATATTCAGATGATACGCCCCACCGCGGGCGCGCACCAGGTCCGCCAGGCCGTTCTCGGTGTAGTCCTGGTCGGTGAGTTTGAGGATGGGTTGCTCCACCTGCCCGGCGAGCCAGACGACGGCCTGGCGCTCGAGCCCGGCGTCCCATCGGCACGGGCCGAGGAGCCACGGCGTGGCCAGACGCGCAAGCCTCGCCGCCGACGCCTCGTCCAGATGGAAGGTGGCGTCCGGGTGCTCGTGCAGGTACGAGGCCGCGACCGCCGGGGTGACGGGGTCCTCCACGGCCCGGCGGACGATCGCCGCCTTGTGTTCGCCGAACGCGAGCAGGGCCACGCGCCGGGCCTCCATGATGGTGGCGACGCCCATGGTGACGGCCATCTGCGGGACGTTCTCCTCGCCGAAGAAGTCGGAGGCGGCGGCCCGGCGGGTGACGCGGTCGAGCAGGACGCGGCGTGTGCGGCTGCGCCGCTCGGCGCCCGGCTCGTTGAAGCCGATGTGCCCCGTGTTGCCGACGCCGAGCACCTGGTAATCGATGCCGCCGGCGTCGCGGATCGCCTTCTCGTAGGCGGCGCAGTGGGCGGCGATCCCGTTCTCGTCCACCGTCCCGGACGGGATGTGGATCTGCTCGGCGGGGATGTTGACGTGGCGGAACAGGTTCTCGTGCATCCACGCGTGGTACGACTGGAGGTCCGACGGGTCGATGGGCCAGTACTCGTCCAGGTTGAACGTGACGACTTTCGAGAAGTCCAGCCCCTCCTCGGCGCGGGCGCGGGCGAGTTCCCGGTACACGTGGAGCGGCGTGTGGCCGGTGGCGAGGCCGAGGACGGTGCGTCGGCCCTCGGCGTTGCGCTGGGCGATGAGGTCGGCGATCTCGCGGGCGACGACGGCGCTGGCGGCCTCGGCGGTGGCGTAGATGCGGACGGGAACGTGTTCGGTCGGCATGCGGGTCTCGCTTCCGTGCGTCGGGTTCGGATGAGCGGAACCCGTAGTATACTGGCCGGGCGCGCGGTTCGCCAGCGCGGGCGCGCGGCGGGGGAGGTTGTCATTCCGAGCGAGTCCCGGCGCGCCGGGACGAGCTGAGGAACCTCGCCGTGCGTTGTTGCCGTTGTTATTGACGCGCCGGGCAAGCCCGGCGGCTAAATGTGGTGCGAGGGGCGACGTGGCTCGGCGTTGGCGCAGCCCAAGCGCCTTTACATCGGCGGGCCCAGCGTCTATGCTGGTTCGATTGGCGCTGCGCGGAAGCGGTGCCGGAGGACTTGCGCGAGGAAGGATCGGCCATGGTCGACCTGGAGAAGGTGGCGCAGGCGACGCGTCTGCTGCTGGAGGGCATCGGCGAGGACCCCGCCCGCGAGGGGCTGAAGGAAACGCCCCGCCGCGTGGCGAAGATGTGGCAGGAACTCGTCGCCGGGATGGACCGCGACGCGGCGGACTTCGCCAAGGCCATCCCCGTGGAGGAGTACGACGAGATCGTCCTGCTGCGCGACATCCCGTTCGTCAGCGTGTGCGAGCATCACCTCGTGCCGTTCATCGGCCGGGCCCACGTGGCGTATCTGCCGGTGAAGGGGAAGGTGACGGGCCTGTCGAAGCTGGCCCGGACGGTGGAGATTCACGCCCGCCGGCTCCAGGTGCAGGAACGGATGAGCCAAGCCATCGCCGACGACATCATGCGGACGCTGGAGCCGCGCGGCGTGATGGTGGTGCTGGAGGCCGAGCACCTGTGCATGACGATCCGGGGGGCGGAGAAGCCCGGGACGATTACCACGACGAGCGTGGTGCGCGGCATTTTCCGTGAGAACGCCGCGACGCGGTCGGAGGCGATGTCGCTCCTGACGGCGGGCCGGCGGCCGATGTGAGGGTGCATGCCCCATCGCCGCGTGTGGCCCGGCCGGTCTTGCCCGGCCGGGGGCCGCGCACGTGACTCTTCCCGGCCGGGCAAGACCGGCCGGGCCACACAGGACCGTAAACGGTTTGATCTGAAACCCTTTTTTTGAAAGGAATCCCATGACTGACCCGCGAACCAGCCGCCTGGCCCACCTGCTCGTAACGTATTCCCGCAACGTCAAGCGCGGGCACACGGTGATGATCGGCGGCCCGTCGGCGGCCGAGCCGCTGCTCCTGGAAGTGGGGCGGGAGGTCCTCCGCCGCGGCGGCCATCCGATGTACCGGATGAGCCCGAACCAGGCCGGCGAGGTCTTCTACGCCGAGGCGAAAGCCGCCCAATTGACGTATCTGCCGGCGTCGTCGATGGCGGCCATCAAGGAGGCCGACCACGTCATCCGCATCATGGGCGAGACGAACACGCAGGCCCTGGCGGGCGTGGACCCGAAGAAGCAGACGACCGTCCGGAAGGCCCACCGGCCGCTCCAGGACGCCGTCCTCTCGAAGAACGAGTGGACGCTGGCCCTGTACCCGACGGCGGCGTACGCCCAGGACGCCGGCATGAGCCTGGAGGCGTTCGAGGCGTTCGTCTACGCCGCCTGCCGCGTCGATAAGAAGGACCCCGTGGCCGAGTGGAAGAAGGCGAAGGCGTTTCAGGAGAAGATCATCCGCCGCCTGCGCGGGGCGGACGAAGTCCACATCGTCGCGCCGGACACCGACCTTACGCTCAGCGTCAAGGGACGTAAATTCCTGAATTCCTACGGGTCGCACAACATGCCGGACGGCGAGGTCTTCACCGGGCCCGTCGAGACGAGCGCCGAGGGCGAAATCCGGTACTCCTACCCCGTGTGTTACAGCGGCAAGGAGGTGGTGGACGTGCGGCTGGCGTTCGAGAACGGCCGCGTCGTCCACGCCTCCGCCGAGAAGAACGAGGCGTTTCTCAAGGCGATGCTCCGGACCGACGACGGGGCCACACGCCTGGGCGAACTGGGCATCGGCACGAATTACGGCATCCAGCAGTTCGTCAAGAACATCCTGTTCGACGAGAAGATCGGCGGGTCCGTCCACCTGGCCGTCGGGCGCAGTTACGAGGAGACGGGCGGCAAGAACAAGTCGGCCATCCATTGGGACATGATCTGCGACCTCCGCCACGGCGGGTACATGGAGGTGGACGGGAAGATCCTTCAGGCGGATGGGAAGTTCCGGGTGTGACGGCAAAACAACAATATTCAATAGCCAACACCCAATGGCCAACGATCAAGTAAAGACTGAAGGCGAACGACGACGGCGAAACGCAGCGACTGCGTCAGGAAGGGGGGCCTATGTCGGTCAAATCCGACAGGACCTACGACCTCCAGGAAAGGCTGCTCGGGTTCACCGAGCGGATTGTGGATGTGGTGGAGGCGTTGCCGGCCACGCGCATCGGCAATCATATCGCCGGTCAGTTGACGCGTTGTGGCACGGCCCCGCTTGCGAACTACGGCGAGGCGCAGGCGGCGGAATCACGCAAGGACTTCGCCCACAAATTGAAGGTGGCTCTCAAGGAACTTCGCGAAACACGCCTGTGGCTGCTGTTGATCCAGCGTAAAGCCATGGCCGGACCGCCCAAGCGTTTGGACCCGGTCTTGTCGGAATGTGACGAACTCGCGTCCATCTTGTTTACGAGTATCCGAACGGCCCAAAAGAACGATGGCAAATGACCGCGCATGTGTCCCCCATAGGGGGTGTTGGCAGTTGTCGTGCGACATGTTCGGCCGGCGTGGTTGCGTGTAAAAGCACGCGGTGGCGAGTGTGCCGGCGTCGCTTTTCCTTGATTATTGATTATTGAATGTTCCTTGTTGGATATTGTTGCTCCGGAGGCGGCATGTCCGGCCGAGTAGACCATGCAGGCAACGCGCTGTCCCTCCGCGCCATGATCGCCCCGTGTCATTTGTGTCCCCGCGACTGCGGCGTCGACCGGCCGGCGGGGGAGCGCGGCCTCTGCGGGGCGGGCGAGAAGGCGCCCGTCGCGAGTAGCGGGCCCCATTTCGGCGAGGAGGCCTGCCTCGTCGGCCGCGGCGGCAGCGGCACCCTTTTCCTCGGCGGATGCAACCTCCAGTGCGTCTTCTGCCAGAATGTCGATATCAGCCATTACCCGATGGGGACCGAGCGGACGCCGGACGAGATCGCCCGCCTCATGCTCCGCCTCCAGGCGGCCGGGTGCGAGAACGTCAACCTCGTGACGCCCACGCACGTGGCCCACGCCCTGGCCGAGGCGATCGTCGCGGCCCGGCGCGAGGGCCTGGCGGTGCCCGTCGTATGGAATTCCAGCGCGTACGAGAAACCCGAGATGCTGCGGCACCTGGAGGGGCTCGTCGATATCTACATGCCGGACGTGAAGTTCGCCCGGGCCGCCACGGCCGATCGGTACTGCCGGGCGCCGGATTACCCGGAGGTGGCCCGCGCGGCGGTCGGCGAGATGCATCGTCAGGTGGGCGACCTGGCCATCGACAGGGGCCTGGCGCGCCGCGGGCTGCTGGTCCGGCACCTCGTCATGCCGGGCGGGGAGGAGGAGAGCCGGGAGGTGCTCGATCTTCTCGCGGCGCTTTCGCCGGACACGTTCGTCAACGTGATGGGGCAGTACCGGCCGGCGGGGCGCGTCCGGCCGGGGGGCGCGTGGCCGGAACTCGAGCGCCGGCCGGACCCCGCCGAGGTCGCCGCCGTCCGCGGGTACGCGCTTGATTTGGGTCTCCGGCTGGACGAGCGGCCGTAGGGGGGCGGGCGGCACGCTTTCGGGCGTTGGCAAGAGCGTGCGTTTCGTTGTCGTGGGGCACGGCTGCTTTCGCAGAATCGCGAAAGCATGCCACCCGCCGGCTAGGATTCCGCGCGGCAAGGTTTGCGCGAGAGGTTTGACCCGCACCGGCCGGGTCGCTATAGTTCACGGGAGGACGCCTGTAGGGGGGCAACAGGTGGTGCCGCGCCGCGCGGCCGCGGGGCCGCTTCCATATGCGCCAGGGTGTATTCCGGTGAAGAATTCGATACGCAGATGCCGATACACCAACGGTCACCACCCAATAGTCCACCCTTGTGCGCCCACCCACAGGCGACGGCCCTGACCGGGGGCAGACGGGGCGCATGGCAACACAGTCGGACACTCCGGGTCTGTCGCGACGGTACGGGCCGGCGCTGCGCCACCTGTACGTCGGGGTGGTCCACGTCCTGTTGTTCGTCCTCTCGCTGTGGTTGGCGTACGGGCTGCGGTACGAGTTCCAGATTCCGCCCCTCGCGGACCCCATCGTCGACAAGCAGGACGTCGACGTCGAACCGCTCGGCGATTTTCCCGGTCCCGGCGACAAAGACTACAACAAGAACGGGCGTTTCGACGAGATCGAACTCCTCCCGCCCGGCAGCGTCGGCGTGCCGGAGAGCACGTGGCGCGACTTCTGGGAACTCCTCCTCTTCGTCGTCGTCGTGAAACTCCTCGTGTTCGGTTACTTCCGCATGTACGCCGGGTGGTGGCAGTACGTCAGCATCCAGGACCTGGTCGAGACGTTCAAGGCCAGCCATATATCGACAGCAATTATATTAGTGGGAGTCTACGTTCTTCGGTACCTGGGTCCCCCGCCGGGGCAGGGGCTCATCACCACGACCGTCCAGGTGCCGGACACGGTCCTGATCATCGACTGGGCCGGCACGATCGCGCTGGTGGGCGGGCTGCGGTTCCTCGTGCGCATCATCCGGGAAGGCTCGCGCCCCGTCAGCCCGGCCGGCCTCACGCGCGTCCTCATCATCGGCGCCGGCGACGCGGGCGAGGGCGTCCTGCGCGAACTCTACCGCCTGCCCGTCGAAAAGTACCACGTCGTCGGATTCGTCGACGACGACCCGCGGAAACGCGGCATGCGGATTCACGGCGTGCCCGTGGTGGGCGGCGTGGACGACCTGGCGGAAATCGCCCAGCGCCAGAACGCCGAGGAAGTCGTCATCGCCCTGCCCAAGCCCACCCGCGACGAGCTGCGGCGCATCATCGAGGTCTGCAAGGGCCAACGCCTTACCTTCCGCATCGTGCCGGGCGTGGCCGACCTCATTGAGGGCCACCTCGACGTCCGCCGCCTCCGCGAGGTCGACATCAACGACCTCCTCGGCCGGGATCCCGTCGAACTCGACAGCGAGAACATCGGCCATTTCCTCACCGGCAAGGTCGTCCTCGTGACGGGGGCGGGCGGGTCCATCGGCTCGGAACTGTGTCGCCAGGTCGCCGCCTTCCGCCCCGAGCGCCTCGTCCTGCTGGAGCAGGCCGAGAACAACCTCTTCCACATCGACCGCGAACTCCGCGCGTGCCACCCGGACCTGCCGGTCGTGGCGGTCATCGCCGACATCTGCGACCGCACGCGCCTCGCCGCCGTCTTCCAGCGGCACCGGCCCGACGTGGTCTTCCACGCAGCCGCACATAAGCATGTGCCGATGATGGAAATCAATCCCGGCGAGGCCATCAAGAACAACGTCTTCGGCTCCCGCAACGTCGTGGACATGGCCCGCGAGACCGGAGCCGACGCCCTCGTCCTCATCTCCACCGACAAGGCCGTCAACCCCACCAGCGTCATGGGGTGCACCAAGCGCATCACCGAGATGTATTGCCAGGCCGTTTCCTCCGAGGCCGGCGCCGACGAGACGAAGTTCGTCATCGTCCGCTTCGGCAACGTGCTCGGGTCGGCCGGCAGCGTGGTGCCGATCTTCCGCGAGCAGATCGCCCGCGGCGGACCGGTCACCGTCACGCACCCCGAGATGCGGCGGTACTTCATGACGATCCCCGAGGCCACCCAACTCGTCATCCAGGCCGGGTCGATGGGCCGCACGGGCCAGATCATGCTCCTGGACATGGGCGAGCCGGTCAAGATCGTGGACTTGGCCCGCGACATGATCACGCTCTCGGGGTTCCGACCGGAGGTGGACATCGAGATCGAGTTCCTCGGCGTCCGCCCGGGCGAGAAACTCTTCGAGGAACTCCGCACGAGCGGCGAGGACGTGCTGCCCACCCACCATCACAAGATCTTCGTCTGGCAGAATCGCGGGTGCACGCGGGAGGAAATCGAGGAGGCCCTCCAGCGCCTGGCCGAGGTCGCCGACGACGCCTCGCCGGAGGAAATTCAGGCCGCCCTCAAGAGCGTCGTGCCCGAGTACGAGCCGCGCAACCACGTCGCCCGTCCCGCCCAGCCCCCTGCCGCCGCCGAACCCAAGTCGAACTGAGTCGCATGGCAGGTGCCACGGATGGCTTGCCCATCCGTGTTCTCCGATTGCGGGGCACCGATGGACAAGCAATCGGTGGCACCCGCCTGGCGACGCCACCTGCCGGTCGCCTCCTTTTCCTTGCAGCCGTCCCGGGCGGGATTATAATCGCCCTTCCACACGCGCGGGGGCCCGACGCAGGCGCGACGGGTGTCACTGGCGGCTTGATGAGGCGCTTGGCGCGCCGGGTGCCACTGGCGGCTTGCCCGCCAGTGCGCTGCGACATCCGGAGAACACCGGCTGACAAGCAGCCAGTGGCATCCGGCAAGAAAGGCCCGCCCCGCGCCCTGACCCACCCGACTGGGAGACGTGACGGATGCGTATGCTTGTCACCGGCGCCGCCGGCTTTCTCGGCTCGCACCTGGCCCAGCGGCTGGTCGCGGACGGCCACGAGGTCGTCGGCGTCGACGACTTCTCCTCCGGCCGATGGGAGAACGTCGCCGACCTCGTCGGCGGCGACCGCTTCCACCTCGTCCGGGGCGACGTCGTCGAGCCGCTCACCGTCTCGGGGCCGCTGGACCGCATCTTCCACCTGGCCTCGCCCGTGTCGGGGCACCGCGAGCGGCCGATCGCCACCCTCCGCACGGGGGCCGAGGGCACCCGCCGCCTCCTCGACCTGGCCGAGACCGCCGGCGCCGTCTTCGTCCTCGCCTCCTCCAGCGAGGTGTACGGCGACCCGGAGGTCCATCCGCAGGTGGAGACCGACGCCGGCCGCGTCAGCCCCGTCGGGCCGCGGGCGTCTTACGGGGAGGCGAAACGCTTCGCCGAGGCCCTGGCCACCGCCTACGGGGAGGCGCGCGGCGTGGCGGTCCGCATCGCTCGTATCTTCAACACGTACGGCCCGCGGATGCGGCCGGACGACGGCCGGGTCATCCCCTCGTTCGTCACCCGAGCCCTGACGGGCCGGCCGCTGCCCGTCTTCGGCACGGGCCAGCAGACGCGGAGTTTCTGTTACGTCTCGGACATGGTCGAGGCGCTGATCGCCCTGGCCGAAAGCGCTTGCGCCGGTCCTGTCAACCTGGGGAACCCGGACGAGGTCCGCGTCCTGGACCTGGCCCGGGAGATTGTGCGCCTCGCGGGGTCCCGCTCGTCGCTGGAGGCGGCCCCGCTGCCGTCCGGCGACCCGGCGCGCCGCCGGCCGGACGTGACCCTCGCGCTGCGGACGCTCGGCTGGCGGCCGACCGTCAGCCGACGCGAGGGACTGGAGCGGACCATCGACTATTTCCGCCAGCACGAAATGAGTCGCGATGACGCATGACCGAGCCGGCGGCGCCCGTGTTCGCCGCTGCGCTTGCGCGGCGCGCCGCTGAGAGCCGGGTGCCACTGGCGGCTTGTCCGCCAGTGCATGGGGCACGGCCGGACAAGCCCGGCCGTGGCACGGGTAGGGCCCATTTAGCCGCCGGGTGCCACTGGCGGCTTGTCCGCCAGTGCCATCCGCCCAACGCCCGGCCATGAGCGAAGCCAGTGGCCGGGAAGCACTGGCTGACAAGCAGCCAGTGACACCTCAGTACGGAAGGTGAATCCATGAACGTCTTCGTCACCGGCGGCGCCGGGTACATCGGCAGCCACGTCGTCCGCCGCCTCCTGGAGGCCGGGCACACCGTCCGCGTCTACGACAACCTCTCCGAGGGCCACCGGGCGGCCGTCCCCGCCGAGACGCTCATCGAGGGCGACCTGATGGACGAGTCGCGCCTCGCCAGGGCCCTCGCCGACGCCGGCTCCGACTGCGTCATGCACTTTGCCGCCCACTGTTACGTCGGCGAGAGCATGGAGGAGCCCGAGAAGTACTACCGCAACAACGTCGTCGGCAGCCTCCGCCTGCTCGCCGCCGTGCGAAAGGCCGGCATCGACCGTTTCGTCTTCTCCTCCACGGCCGCCACCTACGGCGAGCCGGACGAAGTGCCCATCCCGGAGGACCATCCCACCTGGCCGATCAACGCCTACGGCCAGACGAAACTCGACATCGAGCACGCCCTCGCCTACTACGCCGGCGCCTACGGCCTGGGGTACTGCGCCCTGCGGTACTTCAACGCCGCCGGCGCGGCGCCGGACGCACGGATCGGCGAGGACCACGATCCCGAGACGCACCTCGTGCCGATCGTCCTCCAGGTCGCCTTGGGGCAGCGGGACGAGGTCAAGATCTTCGGGTCCGATTACGCGACCCGCGACGGCACGTGCGTGCGGGACTACATTCACGTCTACGATCTGGCCCAGGCCCACATCCTCGCCATGGAGGCCGTCGAACCCGGCAAGGGACGGACGTACAACCTCGGCAACGGGAGCGGTTATTCCGTGCGGGAGGTCATCGAGACGGCCCGCGAGGTGACCGGGCGCGACATTCCCGCCGCCGCCGCCCCCCGCCGCCCGGGCGACCCGCCCGAACTCGTCGCCTCGAGCCGCCGCATCGCCGCCGACTTGGGGTGGACGCCCGAGTATCCGGCTCTCGAGACGATCCTCGAGACGGCCTGGCGGTGGCACGAGGCGAATCCGGACGGCTACTCGGACACGTAGAAACGCGTGTGGCGTGCGCGAGCGGTCCATGCAGGCTGACCTGCGCGGAGCGGTCCGTGTTCGCCGGCCCGCTTGCGGGCCGCGCGCCTTTTCGCAGCGCACGGCCGGACAAGCCCGGCCGTGGCACGGTTCATCTCACCGCGGCCAGAACCGCCCCGTCCGCGCGCGGTAGGCGCGCCAGGCGTCGCCGAAGCGCGCTGCCATCGCCCGTTCCTCCCGCCCCACCAGCAGCCGCGTCGCGGCGTACATCACCACGGGGGCCGTCAGCACCAGCCAGGAGCCGATGAGCAGGCACACACCCGGCGTGATGAGGAAGATCCAGGTCGCGTAAATCGGGTGCCGGCACCGGGCGTACGGGCCGGTCGTCGCCAGCCGCTCCTGCCGCCATGCCCGGTTGAAGTGCCGCAGCGCCCACACGTACAGGGGCCCGCCCGCGAGGACCATCGCCCCGCCCGCGACCGCCAGGATGGTCCGCCACGTCCCCTGCACGGCAAACGCGGGATACCAGGCGAGGTGGACGGCGAGCGCCGCCGCGCCCCACGCCAGCGTCACGAGTGAGACGGCGAGCCCCACGCCCCAGCGGGACAGATGCGCCGGGCCGCCGCCGTCGGGTGGGCCGTCCTCGCGTTGGTCACGGGCTTCGTTCATGGCCGGGGGGAGGGTAGAGGGTTCGGCCGACCGAGCGGCAGGCGGCGATCGTCTCCGGGTACGGCGTGTCGCAGAGGTCGAGGAACCCGATCTGGTAATTCTCGCCGTCCAGGGCCCGGCCGGTCGTGGCCTGATCCTTGTATTTGAACCAGTGGCATCCGACGATGTTCGGATGGGAGACGGCGGTGCGGACGTACGTCCGGTACGCTTCGCCCCGCGCCTCCTGCGACGCCACCGGCACGAGCCCCGTGTGGAACGGGCCGCGGTCGAGCGCCCCGAAATGGAACTCGCCGATGAGGACGGGCACGTCCATGCCTTCCGGCAGCCGGAAGCCGCGCACGCTCCGCTGGTACCGGTTGTAACTGACGACGTCGCAGAACCCGGCGGCTGCGCGGGCGGCGAGGTCGTTCACCCACGCGAAGCGGCAGCCGAGGTACATCTGCCTCGGCGCGACGCGCTTGACGGCCTCGCGGCACAGGCGGAAGTACCGCTCCGCCAGACGGGTGTAGAACGTCCGCAGGTCGTCGCCGGCCCGTTTCGCATCGGGCGGTTTCGTGGTCTTGGCGAGGGCGTCCCACGAGGCGTGCGAGGTGCCCCACGTTGCGTTCAGACGGTCGATGGATTCGTACGTCTTGCGGAGGTCTTCGAGGAACGCTCGCTTGGCGGGCTGGTCGGGCGGCGAGGCGAGGGCCGCCTCCGCCAGGCTCGTCTCCCCGCCCCACGCGATCTCGTTGTCGACGAAGTAGCCCAGGCACCACGGGTCGCCGGCCGTCCGGCCGCGCTCGCGCTCCATGGCCGCGTTCAGGTTCTTCTCGAAGTCCGGGTGAAACGGGTCCTTGAACTTGCCCCAGTATCCCTCGCTTCCCTGGATGGGCGGGGCGCGGAAACCCACCGTCGCCACGTACGGCGTTTGGCGCTGGAGGTAGATGTCCGGGTCCGACCAGTTCCCGATCGTGTTCAGCCCCCACGACCGCAGCCGACGGTGGGCGAGGGCGGCCGCCTCCCGGCGCCAGTCCTCGCCGTACTTGCGGCGGGCGCCCGCCATCGCGAAGTCGAACGTCCGCGGGTGCTTGCCCTTGTAGTAATCGCGGACCACGTGGCCCGTCCGTCCGAAGAAGGCTTTCATCTCCGGACGCTCGCCGGGAAACCTCCGCCACCAGCCGTCGCGGTCATCGAGCGGCGTGGCCCCCGTGTGCCGGACGCAGTCGATCCCGTGCGAGAAGAACAGCCGACCGTCCGGGTCCACGAGGAACCATCGGCCGTCGCGCCGGACGGGGCGGAAGAAGCCGGTCGCCTCGAGGCGCGGTCCGTCGGCCCAGCCGCCCCAGCGGTTCCAGTTGGCCGGGCCCCGATGGCGGGCCAGGTCTTTCGCCTCGGCCTTCCGGGCTGCCACCAGGTCCGCCTCGGAATGCGTCTTGCCCGGCCAGTCGCGATGGATGTATTGGCCGAACGTATCGATAAACGGGAAAAATGTCTCGGCCGTCAGTCTGGCCTCCGGCGCCGGCGGGGCGGAACCGTAGGCGCGGACGGCGGCGACCTCGAACGTGCCCGTCTCCGGCCCGTGCGTGTAGAGGCGCAGGGCCGTCACGCGGGACGGGTCCATCCGGCCGCGGGCGTCCCCCTTGCCGCCCACGGGGTAGCCGCGCATGCCGAACAGGTCCACTCCCTCGACGGTAGGGGCGTAGCGGGCGAACGGCACGCGGACGGTCGTCGACGCCCCCGGCGCCAGGCGCGCGAGGCCCACGGTGCTCTTATGGCGGTCACTCCCCTTCGCGTTCATCGCGCGGACGTACACGGTGACGGTCCGCGGGCCGGTGTTTCGCACGTCGCCCGCGACGCCGGCGCGGTCCGCGAGGTTCCACGTCGTGCCGTCCGGACGGAGCGCCGCGCCGGACCACCCGGACGACGGGCGCGTGGTGACGGCCAGGGCCCAGGCCTCGCCCCGCCGCACGGTGGTCACCTCGGCCTCGTGGCCCTGGATGCGGTCGGCGTCGAGGTCCGGGCCGAACGGGACGAGCACCTTCTTGCCCGTCTCGGCCGCCCGAGACGGAGCGGCGGCCAGGGCGGCGGCGAGCAGCCCGAGGGCAAGGACGGCGAGGCCCGGGCGAAAACGCAAGTGCATGACGGTTCTCCGGTTGGGTTTCGACCTCCCTATCCCTTGAGGGAGAGGGTCGGGGTGAGGGTGAGAAGCGCCGCTGCCCCCTGACCCGAGGTTTACTCGGCGGTGATGTCGCCCGCCAGCGACCGGGCCAGGGCCTCGACCATCTCGGCCTGGCCGGCGGGGTCGACGCGCGGGCTGATCCGCACGTAGTACGGCCCCGCCACGAACTCGCACAGCGTTTCCGCCCGGTACGCCTGCACGCCGGGGGCGAGGTCGAGGGCGTCGTTCGGCGGGGGCGGGTCCATGACGGACCCGGCGGCCTCGGCCGAGGTCATCCGGTACAGATCCACCTCGACGTACGCGTCGCCGGTCGCTGTCTTCGCCCGGACCTCGGCGTGGGCGAGGGCGACGAAGCCGGCCTCGCGGAACTGCTCGGCCTGGCCGTTGATGTAATCGTACAGGTTCTCCGGGGTGTACCACGTGATGTCCCCGGCGGGCCGGGCGCCGGCGGCGTCGGCGGCGTCGGCGAGGAGGGCGTGCATCTCGTCCCGCGGACCGGCGGCGCCGGGTGCCGCCTGGCCCTCCTGCATGGCCTCCTCCGACGGGGCGCAGCCCGCGCCCGCGCCGAGCAGCGCGACGGTGGAAAGGCCGAGGGTGAGCAGAACGGGCAGGCAGCGGCGCATGGCTTTCCTCCGCACAAGAGGACGCGTGGCGTGCCGCCGTCGGCGGCACCGAGGGCCAGTGTAGTCGGCCGGGCGCGGCGGTGTCAACGGTGCGGGGCGCACCACGCCCGGCCATGAGCGAAGCGAATGGCTGGGAAGGCAGCGCACGGCCGGACAAGGCCGGCCGTGGCACCGAGAGGCGAAGAACCCCCTTCCGGTCGGGCGGTGCTTGCGTATAATGCAGGCCCTCGCCCGGCGGAGTCGGCGAAGGACGGATCGCCCGTAGGAGAGTGAACCCGATGCGCACGTGCCTGTCCCGTCTTGCTTACGTTCTCCTCGCCCTGGGGGCGAGCGGGCCTCCGGCCGGCTGCGAGCCCAGCCGCGACGCGGCTGCCCCCGCCGCCCCCTCCTACGAGATGCTCCGCCGCACCGCCGTCGTCGAGGTGTACCAGGCGTGCAAGGAATCGGTGGTGAACATCGGGTACGTGCGGAAGGATGCGTCGGACCCGAAGGTCAAGCACACCGAGTTCGCGAGCGGCGTGGTGCTGCACCCGGCCGGTTTCATCCTGACCAACGCGCATCTCTTGAGAAAGCACGATGGCCAGACGGACGGCCGACTGATGGTCGGTTTCCACGAGGACGGCGAATACCGGGCCCGCCTGGTGGCGTTCGACGAGCAGCGGGACCTGGCGATTCTCAAGATCGACGCGCCGCGCCGCCTCAAGCCGATCCGCCTTGGCCGGAGCCAGGGCCTCATGGTCGGCGAACGCGTCGTCACGATGGGCAACCCGTTCGGTATGGGTCTGACCGTGGCCGAGGGCATCGTCAGCGCCATCGGCCGGAGCACCCACAGCGACTACACGACCTACCCGGACATGATCCAGACGGACGCGACGACGAACCCCGGCTCGAGCGGCGGGCCGCTCCTGAACGTCTCGGGCGAAATGGTCGGCCTGAACACGACCAAGAAGTTGAAGGCCGACAACATCGCCTTCGCCATGCCGGTGGACCGGATCCGCGAGTCGCTGCCGGACGTCCTCGCCGTCGAGGCGCGGCAGGGCGTCGCCGTGGGCCTGGAGGTGGCCAGCCTGGGACCCGCGGAGGTGACGACGGTCCGCGACGGCTCGCCGGCCCAGCAGGCGGGCGTGCAGGTGGGCGACGTGGTCCGGCGGGTGGGCGGCGAGGACGTCCGCAACGGCCTGGACGTCCACCTGGCCCTTGTCGGGGCCGAGGGAGGCAAGCCGCTCCCCGTGCGGGTCCTGCGCGACGGCGGGTTCCGGGCCTTGACGCTCACGCCGCGCCCCGTGCCGCTGCGTCCGGCGGCCGCGGCCGGGGACGTCGAGCCGGGCCTGGAGCGGATCGCGTACGAGGGCACGTGGGAGGCGCTGCCGGACGTCTCGACCCTCCAGCCCGCCGCCACCGACCGCGTGGAGACGTTCGACTTCGGCCCCTACGCCGGCCGGGACGGCTTCGCCCTCGTGTTCCGCGGGTACGTCCAGGTGCCGGCCGACGGCGTGTACGCGTTCTACACGGAGTCCGACGACGGGAGCCGGCTGGTCATCGGCGACGAGGAGGTGGTGTCGAACGACGGCACGCATCCCGCCCGGCGGCGGCGGGGATTCGTGGCGCTCAAGAAGGGCAAGCATCCGATCGCGGTCGAGTACTTCGAGACGAGCGGCGACGAGATGCTGGAGGTCTCCTGGCACGGGCCGGGCGAGGTGCGGCGTCCGATCCCGGCGTCGGCGCTCTTTTGCGAGAAACCGTAGGGCGGTGTCTTCCCGTTGGCTTGGGCAGCGAATGCGTGGCGGAGGAAGGCACGCGATGCGTCGCAGCGGTGTGTGGACGTGGATCCTGGTGCTGGTGGTGGGCGGGGTGTGCCTCGCCGGCGGCGTGCCCGCCGCGGCGGGCCCATCGTGGGGTCCGCACCTGGAGATGCACCCTCCCGCACCGGGCGAGGTGCGGTGGACCGACGGGTTCTGGGCAAAGCGGTTCCACCTCCTTCGCGACGTCTCCCTGTGGGAGGTCCAGCGGGCCCTGGAGCATCCGAAGAACGCCGCCGTCCTGACGAACTTCCGCACGGCCGCCGGCCTGCGGGAGGGGAAGCACCTCGGCAAGGACTGGGGCGACGGCGACTGTTACAAGTGGCTCGAGGCGGTGGCCCGCGTCTACGGCATGACCCGCGACGAGCGCCTCGACCGCCTGCTCGATGAGTGGATCGCCGTCATCGCCAGGGCCCAGGCGCCGGACGGGTACATCTCGACGAACATCCAGTTGACCGAGAAGCAGCGGTTCGCCAACACGCATCACCACGAACTCTACAACATGGGGCACCTGCTGACCGCGGCCGCCGTCCATCACCGGATGACCGGCAAGGACTCGTTTCTCGCGGTGGCGCGGAAACTGGGCGACTTTCTGTGCCGGACCTTTGGCCCCCGTCCGCCGGAACTCGCGCACTTCGCCTGGAACCCGTCGAACATCATGGGCCTGGTGGACCTGTACCGCGCCACCGGCGAGCGGCGGTACCTCGACCTGGCCGGGACGTTCGTGTCGATGCGGGGCAGCGCGCCAGGCGGGTTGGACCTGACCCAGGACCACGTGCCGCTCCGCGAGGAGACCCAGGCCGTCGGCCACGCCGTCTGCGCGTGTTACCTGTACGCCGGGGCGGCCGACGTCGCTGCCGAAACCGGCGAGCGGGCCCTGGTCGACGCCCTGGAGCGCATCTGGCGGAGCGCGTGCACGCGACGGATGTATATCACAGGGGCGGTCGGCTCGTTCTGGAAAGGCACCTCGCCGCGCGGCGATCCCGTTCACGAGGCGTTCGGCTGCGACTACCAACTTCCGCCCCGCACCGCCTATGCCGAGACGTGCGCCAACATCGCGGTCGCCATGTGGAACCGCCGCCTGCTCGCCCTCTCTGGCCGAGCCCGCTACGCCGACGTGATGGAACGCGTCCTGTACAACGCGGCGCTCTCGGCCATCGGCGTTGGCGGCAAGGGGTTCTTCTACTGCAACCCGCTCGAGCGGACGGAGCAGACGGCGGACCTCTCGCACCATCACACGGCCGAGCGGTGGTCGATCCATCGCTGCTTCTGCTGCCCGCCGCAAGTTGTCCGCACACTTGGCAAAGTGCACGAGTGGGCGTACGGCCTGTCGGACGACGGACTGTGGGTGAACCTCTACGGCGGCAGTGTGCTGGACACGCAGGTGGCCGGGCAGCGCTTGAGCGTTGAGCAGCAGACGGATTACCCGTGGGACGGCCACGTCCGCCTGTTTGTCCGCGCGGCCCCGGCGCAGCGGTTTTCGCTTCGGCTCCGCATCCCCGGCTGGGTCGAGGGCGCCGCGCTGAAGGTCAACGGCCGGGAGGCGGACGGGGTCGAGGCCGCGCCCGGCACGTACGTTTCGCTCCGCCGCGCGTGGAAAGAGGGCGACGTCGTGGACCTGCACCTGCCGATGCCGGTCCGCCTGATGGCCGCCCATCCGCAGGCCGAGAGCCTCGTCGGCAAGGTGGCCGTTGCCCGCGGACCGGTGGTCTACTGCCTGGAGTCGCACGATACGCCGGACGGCGTGCCGCCGACGGAGGTGGCCCTGCCGACCGGCTCGAATCTGCAGCCGCAGCGGAGAGAGGACTAC
>Ga0272442_10004712_pt1 | contig 18504 bp, 11 predicted proteins | sample SSMForm2O_FD_200262 | JGI IMG/M metagenome (GOLD analysis project Ga0272442, IMG submission 200262) | Marine sediment archaeal communities from Little Sippewissett salt marsh, Falmouth, MA, United States - SSM-Form-2O | ecosystem: Environmental > Aquatic > Marine > Wetlands > Sediment ... | reverse complement strand
GGCTGTCAGGAGAGGGCAACAAGCTGGATATTCCAGAGGTGCTTGACGGAAAGCAGTTTATCCAGTGCCGGTTTGAACTGGGCGAGGCCGCACAGCTTAGCCGGTTAGAGATTCATAAAAAGATGAGAATTCCCGACCATCCCCGCATTTATCTAACCAGTCAGCTGATTGAGGAAGTCAAAAAACGCATAGCAACAGAGCCGGAAATCAAAAAGCTCTACGAGCACTATCTCAACTACATGCTGAAGAGCTGTCGGGGAGGGGATATGCGGGAGCGGTTAAATTCCTGGACCACCGGCTGGTGGATGACATCGGTGGGGATTGCCTGGAACCTCTCCGATGACCCCGTGCTTCTGGAGGAGGCGCGGGCACAGCTTGCTCGCCTTGAAAGCCCCTGGGCAAAGGGTCTGGGGCATTTCGAGCATCCACAGGTTCTCGGTGGGGCGGCTTCTCTGCTCGATTTGGTGTGGAACGGGCTGTCGAGTGATGAGCAGAAGTGTTTCAGCCGGGTGCTCCTGGAAATGGCTGACAAGCAGCAGAAGGCCTGGCGTTTCTCTGACCTCTCCAACCAGATATATGTTAACTCCGGCAAAAATATCTTGACTGGTCTTGCGCTGGCGGGAGCGGGTATTGACGAGGAGAAAGAGGCCTTCTATCTTCGACAGGCCGAGGACTTTATGCGTCTGCACCTTGTCCCGGGAACGAACTTCTGGGCCTCTGACGACGGCGGCTGGATAGAAGGTCACGGCTATTGCAGTTTTACTATGAAGGACTGGGCGCAAGAGGCCCACTCCTGGGCGACGGCTTCGGGCGAGGATGTCTTTCAGATTGCAAACTTCTTCCGCTTCCTGTCACAGTGGAGGCTCTATGAGAGACGCTATGACGGCTCTATGGCCAAGTTCAATGATTCCGGGCGGGGCGGGATGGGCGTTGCCTATGCGTCCTATATCGCCAGCCGGTGGGGTGACAGGCATGCACAAAAGCAGGCCAAAGCCGAGATTGAGCAGGCCCTTGCACGGCCGGACGATTATTCCAATACTCACCTTTGGCAGCAGGTGCTTTGGTACGACCCGAAAGTACCTGCCGAAGAGGACTATACCTATCCTGAAACGATGCCTCTTGGGCGCCATTTTGCGGGCATTGGACATGTTGTCGCCAAAAGCGGGTGGAAGCCGAACGACCTTTGGGCAGTGTTCAACTCCGGGACGGCCTTTACGCCGGGTGCGCACTATCACGCTGATGAGAACTCATTTATCATTGACCGCGGCGGGTCTCTGGCCATCGATTCGGGCTCGGACGACCGAAGCTGCGACCACTATCCGGGCTATTTCCAGCGCAGTATCGCCCATAACACGATTACAGTGAAGAAGCCCGGTGAGAGGTTTCGCGGCCCGGGCAACGACGGCGGTCAAATCGGTGGCTCTTGGATGGAAAGGTACGGCGGACGTTTCGATTCAGCACAATACGGATTGCACCTGCCCGGCCGGGAGCTGGCTCTGCGGGGTATTGTTGCCTTTGAAACCAACGCACATTACACCTATGCTGTCGGCGATGCGGCAATTGCTTATGACGAAGGCAAGGTTCCGGAATTTACCCGTCAGTTCCTGCACCTTCAGCCTGATACGATAATCATCTTCGACCGTGTAACAGCGGGCCAGGCGGACTACGAGAAGCGATGGCTGTTGCATACCGTTGAAGAGCCGAAAGTAAGCGGCGATACGGCAGTGGTGACCCATCTCAAAGGGCGCTTGTTTTCCAGGACTCTGCTTCCTGCTGACGCCCGCGTGGAGGTTGTCGGCGGACCGGGTAAGGAGTTCTGGTCGGACGGTCAGAACTTTCCTATCGAAAACAAGCGGAGAAAATGCGAACCCGGGGCTTGGCGCGTCGAGGTCTACCCCGGTGCCGCCCGCAAGTCAGATATCTTTTGCCATGTACTCTACGCGACTGATTCGGACAGGCAGGCCGCTCCTAAGGTGCAATTTACCGACGGGGAGCAGGTAAAGCTTAGTTTTGCCGATGCGGAGAAAGAATACACCGTCTCTTTGACAAAAGCTGGCGCCATCGGCGGGCATGTCAGGATAACCGAGGGCACAAAGGTCCTGATAGACAAGGAACTTACCGGCAGTATCCAGCCGCAGCGTTTTGAGCCGGCGGCAATATGGAGCGGCGCGGGAGGTAAAGCACAACTTCCAAGTGAGGGCGGTGACGGTATCGCCGCAAAATACCTGGACGACAAAGGAATTGAAAACGACCCGGCGGTCATTTTTGCAGAAGGTTTCGAAGCAGGCCAAATCCCCACTGTTGGTTCCGGAAAACTCGGCGGCTTTTATGACTTGAAAGGCCACCCGAAGGATATGCACATCACTGACAATGAAGCAGCGGTGGGCGGGCATAGCCTTGAGCTTATTCAGCCGAAAGGGGTTATCAGTCCGCAGTGGATGCACCGCAGCTTCGACGGCGAAGATACCGTTTATGTCCGCTTCTACAGAAAATACGCACAAAACTGGGTCTGGCCCCCCTCCGGAGCGCACGATACCTTGCTTTTTGCCGGTCGCTACAGCAGCCCTGCGGCAAGCGACCTTACCTTGTATCTTGACATCCCCCAGGGACCAACCAAGTGGGTAGACAAGGCAAACTGGGATATGTCTCGCCAGCCGGTTTTGACCCTGAAGTCGAGCTATCAGGGTCCCGGCCTGGATTTCGGCCACGGAGTACCCATAATAAGCCACGTCGGATGGGACAACTATTATGGTTTGCCCTACAATGTCGCCGAAGCCGTCTTTATGGAGGGCGTGCGATGGTATTGCTTTGAGTATATGGCCAAAATGAACAGCCTCTCTGACAAGGGTAAAGGCGACGGCGAGATACGGCTTTGGATTGACGGCAAACTGACTACCGAGATTACAGGCCTGATTCTGCGAAACGAAAGTCACATGGACATAAAATGGGACCGCTGGATGCTTGGCCCTCGCTATGGAATAGAAAAGGACGGCTCGCCAAAGACTCAAACCAGTTGGATAGACGCTATTGTGGTGGCAAAAGAATATATCGGCCCGAGCAAAGTAGGAAACTAACGATACAAGTAATCCGACCCCGCCGCCCGATGTATGTCCTTATTCCTCGATAAACATCTCCAGGTCAAACAAATTGATAATATTGTCGTTCGGCTCGGAAATATCACAGGCCCCGTTCCAGTTGCCGTCCTCAGGCTCGCTCAGCCACGCCAGAGCAAAAATGGCATAATCGTGCAGGTCAACATCAAAATCTATATCGATATCACCTGAAAGTTTGTGGATACTGACCGCCACCGCTCCTGTATCGGCTGTCTCAAAGTACAAAACTCCATTCGCGCTGCTTCTGACTCCAATAGTGCCCGAACTTGTCGTAACGGCATAAGAAGTATTGGGCTTAACGTCGGCGATAAGATGTTTTGTTGAAACAGATGTACTGAAGGAATAAGAAATCGTGCTGTCGTAAACCTTCCCTTCGGTCCCGAATAAAACCAGCCTGTCTGCAAAATTGACCCCCGTCATACCGGCCGCACTGACCGTCTGCGTCGACGGCATACTTCCGCCTAAGTCCGTCGGATAAAGAACATGTAAAAACAGTTCATCGGCATTGCTTGTTACCGGCGTTACCTCGATTCTGTATTTTGAATTTTCGCTAAACGAGTTAATGTTGACCTGGTCCGGCAGGATAGTTTTGCTGAACAATTTCCCGTTGCTTTCTGTTATCGTAATCAAATCAGTGCTTATCACAGGTGAGTTGATTGAATGTATGAGCCACTTTTTCGCATAAGAAGCCGAAGTCGCGCCGACCCTGTCGAAAACAACAAAATAGTCCGGCCGCAAAAACACAAAATACCGCAGGCATTCTGTAACCTTGCTGCTCTCATAAGCATTTGTTGCATCACCCACCGCGTACGTGTAATCGGCTGTATGTTCATATTCAGTTATGTCGCCTGTGTCTCTTTCCGTCCCCTCGACTATTTCATAATACTGCGTTGTGGGCGGCCTTATCTGGTCTCCGTCAATCAACATACAATTATGATAGTGTGTTTCTTCAGTGGGTATGCCGGATTCATAATGAGCGCTCTCCACCGCAAGACTCCCCTTTCGATGGATTAAAAATTCGTTCTGGTCCTCGTGTTGGTGGCCTGCGAACGTATTTCCTGACTTGAAAAGCGCAAATGTCGAGTCGCTGTTGAAGCCGGTTCTCATAATAACGTGACCTATACCCCTGAAGTGCTTGGCCAATTCAACCGTTGACAAATTAACCGCAGGAACGCTCGAATCATACCACAACAGGTAAGGAAAATTATGAAATCCATAACCGCTCGGAAAAACATCCTCAACTATATACTGGGCGAAACCATCTCCGTATCTTGCCCCCGTCAGAGCAGCCATCAAACCTATCGTCGTACCATAATTGTCATCAGGAGGATTGATGCTGATATCAGCTATTTCAACATAGGTATTGTCATGCGGGGTGATACTATGCAGAATCCATTCCGAGTTGTAACGCAAAAAAGTCGAACTGCCGAACAAATCCTCCCCCGCCGCTACTTTCCACACCTCAATCATATCGGCAAACATCGGTACCGTCATGCCGTTGTATCCGAGCCCCTCGCACCATCCGCCGTCCTTCGCAACCTGGTTTGTCGCTGGAAGCATATGGTCTTTTAACCAGCTCTCACTGTCGTCAAGGTATCCTATCGCCGATGAATCGTCGATACCGTCGTTATAAAGCGCTACTCCCCCGAAAATCAGCCTGCCCTGGTGCCAGTAAAACTGGTTCTCATAATCCGAGCACTGGTCGTTCCACGTTCCATACCTACAATATGTGTATATCTTGTCCCCCGTCGTAACTATAAAATTGCCGTACTTTATTCGTTCCGGCTCGCTCAAAACATCATAAAGCCAGTCGTATGTTATACCCATTGATTTAACTATCAGCGGCCATATCCAGTGTCTGCTCGATGAACCCGTATCGGCCTCCCAGTCACCGTTTGCAAAATATTCCAAAAATAACTTTGTTTTATCCAGGTAAGCAACTTCCTGGTCGACAACATAAATCATCGCGCTCATCTGCATTACAACAGGATTCACCCAGTTGTTGGTTGAAGACGACGGCGTCCTCGAACTCATATCAGCCTTGGAACTGTCAAAAATACTCCTCAGATTCGTATCGTTGTTTATCCTGTCCCGAAATGCCTGCCTGTCCGTAATAAATATCCTCGGATGAGTCGGGTGTATGGTATAGCCGTTTGCACTCACGCCAGCGCAAACAACTACTGCCAGAACTGCTGTAAAAATAACTTGCCTTTTCATTTAACCATCCTCCTTATTAAAAGTCACCTGTTTAAACAACATTCTATCATAAAAACTCCTCCTCTTCAAGCAAAATCCGCTGCAATTGCCTCCTGTCGCAAACCCTCAAAAACCGACGTTATCAATCACCTATCAAGGCCGACAAAACCCGCAATAAAATTATTATGGCGATTTTAGCTCATTCAGTTATAATCTTGCCCAAAAATAACGCTGTAAATCCTAATGGGTATAACCAAAAAAACTGCAAATTAATCTAAAATGTAGGGAGACATTATTATGACAGAACAATCTCCGGCCTCCGAACAAAAAAAGAATATCCCATGGTGGAAATCTTTCGGCCCCGCCCTCATCACAGCCTGCGTCGTACTCGGACCCGGCAGCCTCCTGGTCAGCTCAAACATCGGCGCTAATTACAGATACGAACTCACCTGGCTCTTCGTCCTTACCGGAATCCTCATGGGAACATACGTTATTATGTCGATGCGCATCGGCACTATTGGCGGCGCAACCCCTTGCACCCTCATAGCCCGCCATATCGGCCGCCCATTCGCCGTCATTATTGCACTAAATCTCTGCCTAATAACAGCCGCCTTCCAGTTCGGAAATAACCTCGCATTCGCCACAGCCGCCAATTCCCTCGGCATCGCACGAATCTTCGGCAACCCCGAACAAATGACCGACCAGACAAAAACCCTCATCAGTTGCGGCGTTCTACTCGTAGTCAACGCCCTGATTCTCGTCTTCATTTTCACCACAACCAAAGTCTATCACGCCGTTGAAAAGCTTATGAAATTTATGGTCGGGATCATGGTCTTCTGCTTCGTCGCAAATCTCATCGTCGCCCGCCCCGACATCCTCGGAATAATAAAAGGCTTTGTACCCTCCATGCCCGAAGGCCTGACTTTCAGCTTCCCCAAAAGAATCGCCGGCGCCATCCAGGACCCGATGATTCTCGTCGCCTCGCTCCTGGGCACCACCTTCTCATTAGGCGGTGCATTCTTTCAGGGAAATCTCGTCCGGGAAAAAGGCTGGACTATTGACGACTGCAAGCGCGGCGCAGGCGACGCCGTCTTTGGAATCGGTGTCCTCACCGCAATCAGTATGATAATAATGATAACCACAGCCACCGTCATCCCCGGCAAACCCGCAACCGATATCGGCGTACTCGCTCAATCCCTAAGACCCCTCCTCGGCACCACGGCACACATAATTTTCTGTATCGGCCTGCTTGCTGTTTCGATGAATCCTTTCCTTATAAACGTAATGATTGGTGGTTCAATCTTGGCTGACGGCCTTGGAAAACCTCCGAAACTAAGCGACGCCTGGCCCCGCCGCTTCACCGCACTGCTTTTGATTATCGGTATGATTATAGCGATGCTCGCCTTAAAGTCGGGCAAACCCCCGATAAATCTCATCATTTTCGGCCAGGCACTCACCGTTCTCGGCAACCCCCTTATGGCAGCTACCATACTTTGGATGGCAAACAATAAAGCCATTATGGGAGACCGCAAAAACAAAATTATCTTGAATGTCCTCGGCGGTATCGGCTTCATCGTTGTCATTTTTATGGCCGCAAGGGTGTTCTACCGAATTGTACTTCAACTGACATAAACAGGATTACTCCTGACCGTTGAACCTGGAGACTATATATTTATCTTGATGTAAAAACTGGCAATATATAAAGCCACGCTTATTATAAGCCCTGCTTTACCTAACCGGCCAATCTTCTCTGTTAAGGGGCTTTTCACTATAATCATCACCGACACCACAAATACCCCGCCGTAAAGAAGCCCCATTATATTACCGTGCAGTTTCCATAACGGTCCCACCCAACTATGGTCAATAGTAAGTGTCTTATCCGCCAGCATCCTCGCTGTCCGGATACCAAGCGGGTCCATAAAGTTCAGCTTATACTTTGGCAGGTTCCAGATTATACCGGCGAAAGCTTTCAGTGTATGAGCAGCAGCAGTCATCGGAATAGCAAGCACCATAAAAGCATTCAGCATTTCCCCGCGAGACCTCCACGAAACAGCCAGGCACACCGCCAGCGGAATCAAAGTGAAAAAAACCAGCGCCTCCCAGTTGTTATTTACAAAACCGATTAGCAGCAGAAGAATGCCCATCTCCGAAGGTTTCAGCCGTATCTTTGTAAAAAAATCCTTAAATGGAATACGCAGCGACAATCTGAAATTCGAATAAGGACAAGCTTTCATACAGTTGCCGCATAACAGGCAGTCACGGTTATCGGTTATCCTCGCAGGATAAAGATTTGATGTGCACGAATGACCGAACAACTTGTAACGGTTCTCCTTTGCAACGCAATCATGGCTCTTGCACGCACTGCAAACTGACCGGTCGTCTGCACGCCACTCGATACACCCAATGTAGGAATACATCCCGATGATGCTCCCCAGAGGGCAAACGTACGAGCAGAAAGAGCGCTTCTCGAATATCAGGCCCATCAAAAACGCTATGAAACAGACAGATGCCAGATAAACTGCCAGGCTCCTTGGTGCCTGCTTTAGACCTAAATAGTAAACAGCCCCGAAAAGGATAAACGCGAAAAACCCAGGTATCACCCACCCGCTTTTAAGCACACGGGGTACTTTCTTCTTCAAGCCTATCCTGCTGCCCAGGCTGTTCAGAAACTCCAGCGGACAGACCGCACACCAGACCCGTCCGACAACCGCCGCCAGAACCAGAACTATCGGCCACCAGATGTTCCACACCAACTGGTTCGCTAAATTGGTACTGGTCAGGTAATTGGCAATCCGGGCCTCATACCCAACACCCACACTCCCAATGAAAAGCCCGACATACGCCGCCAACATAACCAGTTGAGGGGCAATAGGAAAATATTTCCACCTAAACAAAATCGCAACGGGCTTGATATTTAACAGGTTTATTGAATGCCTCCTAAAAAAACCTTCGCCGAAAACATTTCACTGTTAAACTAACAGAAGATTGTGTACAATAAAGTTCAAAGCTCACATTGTCAATGGTAATACGGCTCAAAGAAAATATATGCGCTGCATCAAACCTTACTGTAAACAACGGGTAATTGCCCCTGTGTTTCTACTCGGCGAAAACACCAAATTATGATATGAGGCCAAATAATGAGTGCACTTAATCTTCTGCAAATCAACTTTCTCAAAACCACAAATCTGTACCTCTCGTTAATTTTGCTGGCGATATTCTCGTGCGGCTGCTGTACCCCTTCTCCTGACTCGAACCAAACAGACCACGCAAACCTACTCCCCGACCACGGCGTAACCGGAACCTTTTCAATCGTCGCCGTTGACCCAAACACCGGCGTCTGCGGAGCTGCCGTCGCAAGCAGATACCCCGCCGTCGGAAAAATTGTACCATTCGTACGCCCCGGAGTCGGTGCTTTCTGCACGCAGCATTGGCACAACCCCGACTGGTCAACCAAGGCCCTCGACCTCCTCGAGCAAGGCGAACTCCCCGAAGAGGTACTTGCCGAACTGCTCAGAGACGACCAGCGCCGCGACAAACGCCAGCTCGCCATCATTGATATGGAAGGCCGCGCCGCAAACAGAAACCCAGCAAACGCCGACCCCTCCGGAATCTGGTGGGGGGCCTTCTCCGGAAGATTCTATGCCTGTCAGGGGAACACCCTTACCGGCCAAAATGTCGTCTTCGCTATGGCTCAGGCTTATGAACATACAGAAGGCAGCATTGCAGACCGCCTCATCGCCGCTCTCCTTGCAGCCGACTGCGCCGGTGGCGACCACCGCGGAAGACTCGGTGCCGGTATCAGAATCGCAAAGAAAGGCATCCCCGGCACCTGGTTCGAGCTATACGTCGATAAAGACGACGACGCCGTTATTGAACTGGCAAAAAAATACGCCCAGAGCGACCACCCCGCAAAAGGTTCCTGGCCCGGCGGCAAAATGCCCTTCAAACACCCCTGTCCGGATAGAAAGATTATACCACCGCCTCCCCCAAAAAAACCATAACTGCTAAACCGCGTTATATTAAGATACTGGATGTATCGCCTCTGTCGCTGGCCGCTTTCAGCCTTCATCAAAAACGAAAAGAAACGGCCGTAACGACACCCTCCCTGCTCGGATATACACCAAGCTCAACTTCATCTTCAGGAAGGTTCATAAAACCGTCGAGAATAAAATTAGTCAAAAAATTACCCAAAGCCGCCCCGAACAGTACATCCGAGGGATAATGCCGCTCACCCTCCACTCTCGCCCAAGCCACTCCCGACGCCATCACCGTATTGGTTATCTGCAGACCTGTCCTCAAAGTATCGTTCATCTCTATATACTTAAGATTCCTGTTGGATAGCGCCGCAGCCGAAAAAGCCCTTGATGTATGTAAAGATGGAAAACTATTATCGCCACTTTTATCCGGCCGCTGCCGGTCTGTAACGTCCTTAAGAATATCCGTTGCCCCCACCGTCACCCCAAACGCTGCCAGTTCCACGAGTCCGCCCTTCAGTTTGGCTTTTCCCCACTGCCCTGAATCCTCACCGCTCGGCGTTAGCAAAGCCGTCATAATCGCCTCTGCTTCGAGGATATCTTTAAGGTCGTCGCTGTAGTCTCTTGCATTATCATCTGAATCATAAATCGGGTTGTGCCTTACCGCCCAGTTGCTTGTCTGCTCATCCAGGTCATCTATCGCAAAAACCACCGCCCCAGCCAGAGGTATCAGCGTTCCGGGGTCAAAAAACGCTTTACGCGCTGCACGCCATAACCTATCACCATCGACATCTAAAGATGCATCCTCGCCCCAACCTCGCCCGTTCGAAAGTGTTCCGCCGCAGCCGCCAACAAAAATCACCACCCCCACAACAGCAAACAAAATAATTTTAAAGTTAAACATTTCTAAACCTCCCTCAATTAATTGTCTTAATAAAACTCATTTCCCCCTTACTAAATGCCCTGCCGCACAGGCACACATCTCAATCCCCGGCTGAAAAAATTCCCAAATTCAAAAAATCCTCCGAATCACAAACACACAGATTCTTTTCTACGAACTACCAACTGCAAGCTATGCTTGCTTAAATATTCTTACCCCTTCCCTCACCAATAGTCAATATAAAATCGTAAATGGAAAATCTACCTGTTGCTGCTTCTGCTTCGCTTGGCTAAGCCATAGCTCGTCTTCCTGGAGAACGTTCACAGGCTGCTCGCATCAGGAATGGACATCGTTATCCGTGAGGTTTGCCTCTGCGGGTATAATGCGCTCTGGAAGGTGTTAAGCCACTGTCGTGTGTATGATTGAATCAATGCCATTTTGCCCCGGCCTCTATTCCTTGACAAATCTAATACTATCATTCAAAATATAGGCATTGGGAAAAAACAAATTTCCTGTTTTTGAAAAGTATGTTGAATAACTTGATGGACTCGCACTTTTACGCTGAAATTATAGGGTTTATTTGGTGGTTTGGATAAAATAAAAAATTATAATATAATCTAACATTGTCAATTAAAAGGTTATTGTTTAGAAAGTTCTGAGGAGATTTAATGAAATCATTTATCCGGATGCTCAAATATGTCTGGTCACAGTGGGACCGGATAATAATTATATCCATTTGTGCATTAATAGCAGCGCTTTTGTACTCGCTGAGCTTTGCAACTATTTCCCCTTTGCTGACAGTAATGATGGGTCAGGAAGGTCTGCATGGATGGGCGAATAGAAGGATAAGCCATCAAAGATATGGTGTAAGCTTTTATACGCCTGAAGGCGTCGTTTCCGCCGACCCAAACAGCGCCGAAATCAGCTATGGCCTCAGGATTATAAAGATTAAAAAAGGTAGTTTGGCCGACAGGTCGGGTCTGAAAGCTTATGATTTAATTATTGGTGCCGGAAGTCAAAAGACAGTTAAACCAAAACCGCGAGTTTCTACATCAGGTTTGCTGGAAGAATTAGCTAAGGCTGAGAAAGGTACCGTACTCGAATTGCAGGTACAAAGGATTGAAGGCACACAGACAAGGGATATTAAAATTGACATAAAGCTCGAATCAAAACCTTTTTATTCAAACGCATTACACCGACTTTTGAGTTTTGCTCCAAGAAATAATGCCATCAATAGCAAGGAGAATACTATCGTTTTTATTGTATTTGTGATGGCCCTGGTAACACTTGTAAGATGCCTGGCGCGATTCTATCAGGACTATACCGTCAGGAAGGTAGTGAACACGTCGCTTGCCCATCTCCGGGAAGATGCATTTGAGCACGCATTAACGCTTCCGGTAGGATATTTCACTTCTGAAGGAGCAAGCGACACAGTTAGCAGATTTGTGCGCGATACCGCTATGATAGGCGATGGTATTAATTATGTTCTCGGCAAATTAATTAGAGAACCGCTGAAAGCCCTGGCGCTGCTGCTTACCGCGATGATTATAGACTATAAGCTTTCATTGATATTTATGTGTTCGGCGCCGTTTGGTATATTTATACTGGTGAAATTTGGTCAAAAAATGAAAAAGGTGGCGAGGAAATCTCTTGAAAGCTGGGCCAGAATGCTTTGTAAGCTTGAAGAGACTATTAGAGGAATCAGCGTAGTAAAGGTCTATAACCAGCAAAAATATGAGCACGCTGATTTGCAGAATATAAATCGAAGACTTCTCAAACAGCAGTTTAGAATAGCAAAGATATCTGCAGCAACCGACCCTGTTATGGAAACTCTTGGAATGTTGGCTGCCTCTGCAGGAATTATTTTTGGCGCACATTGGGTGTTTAGTGAATCAATGGATACCGCGGATTTTTTGGTTTTGCTGTTCTGTCTTGGAGGTGTGGCGGAAGCAATTAGAAGAATCAGCCCTTTATGGGTTAAGTTGCAGCACGCCAATGCAGCTTGTGAAAGGGTTTTTGGTGTTGTGGATGCTATGCCTGAGGTAGAGTTGCCTGAAGCGTTTGAGCTTGAGATATTGAAAGATAAAATTGAGTTCAGAGACATGTTTTTCAGTTATCCTGGAACCGATAGACCTGTGTTAAATGGGATAGTTTTGACTATTAAGGCCGGACAAAACATCGCTTTAGTAGGACCTAATGGCTCAGGTAAGACAACACTGGTTAATTTAATTCCGAGATTTTATGACCCCTGCAAAGGCAGCATTATGATAGATGGTAGAGATATAAAAGATATGACCCTTCATAGTCTGCGAAACCAAATTGGTATGGTCACTCAAAATGTGGTGACTTTTAACAATACTATAGCTGCAAATATTGCATACGGCAAACCTCAGGCCACTCGTGACGAAATTATATTGGCGGCAAAGAGAGCTTTTGTCCACGAGTTTGTAACTATTTTGCCGGACGGATATGAGACCGTTATAGGTGAGGATGGAGCCGGACTAAGTGGCGGCCAGCTTCAGAGGATTATTATAGCAAGAGCGATATTGAAAAATCCTCCTATATTAATATTTGATGAGGCAACGAGTCAGGTTGACGCTGACAGCGAAGCGAAGATACACAATGCTATTGAGAATATTATGAAGGACAGGACAACGATATTGATAGCTCACAGATTTAGTACTGTTATAGCGGCCGACAAGATAGTTGTAATGGACAACGGCAAAATCATCGCGCAGGGCAGCCACGCACAATTAGCACGAGATTGTCATTTATACCAGAGTCTATACGAAACACAGCTAATAAAAGCATAGTTTGAATTAAAATCAATGATTATTGAAGCCTTCGACCTAATAGAAAATGCTTTGATATAGTTATAATCAAAAAGTCGATACCTTGACTTAATCAGGCATACTTTAATTTTAATTTGATAGCTTATGAAGACAATAGCTTTTTGTTTGTTCAAATATTTCCCGCACGGTGGATTGCAAAGGGACTTCTTACGCATCTCAAAAAAATGCCGTGAAATCGGGGCTGCTATTAGAGTTTATACAATGAGTTGGAATGGACCTGTACCACATGGTTTTGATGTACGAATCCTGCCTGTTCTGAGGTTTACCAATCACGGCAAGGCAAAAAGATTTGCCGGTCAGGTTCAGAAAACGGTGAAAAATGAGCCTGTTGATTTGATTGTTGGGTTTAATAAAATACCAGGACTGGATATTTATTTTGCCAGTGATGTTTGCTATGCCGAAAAAATCTCCTCTAAAAGCATGTTTTACCGCATGACCCCACGTTGCCACAGCTACTTAGAAATGGAGCGAACAGTTTTTGATAAAAAGTCATGTACACGTATATTGTTAATTTCACCAAATCAAGCAGCAGAATTTCAAAAACATTATTTTCTTGATTCAGAGCGATTTATATTGCTTCCGCCCGGGTTAGATGAACACTTTCGACTACCAGAAAACCCTGAAATAGCACGCAAACACTTTCGCTCGGAATTCGGATTGTCAGACAATGATTTCCTGCTGTTACAGGTAGGCTCCGCATTTAAAACCAAAGGTGTGGATCGTACAATTCGAGCGGTTGCCTCTCTTCCAGAATTCCTGAAGAAAAGATGTGTATACCTGGTGGTAGGAAAAGGTAAGCAAAGTAAATACAAACGCTTGGCTGATATCTCAGGTATAGGTAACAAAGTTATTTTTGCAGGATTCCGGGAAGATGTGTCATCGCTAATGACTGCAGCGGACATTCTAATTCATCCGGGACGAATTGAAAACACAGGCCTGATTTTACTTGAAAGTCTGGCAAGTTCACTGCCGGTAATATGTTCAGGTGTTTGCGGTTACGCTCCATACATAACTGATTCATCCGCTGGGGTTGTCCTCGACGAACCATTCGACCAGTGTCAATTGAATACGGTTCTGAAAGAAATGCTAACTCCTTGCACTCTGCAACATTATAGAGAGGCAATCAAATCATATCGAAGTAAGACTAACCTGTGCGGCCTTGTGGATAAGGCCTCAGAATATATTATGAGGCAACTTGGATGATTTATCTGGATGAAGATTTTGAGAAATATTGGGCAGGAAAAGATCCTTTAAAGGAGGCCGATCTCATCAAAGGAAAAATTTTTCGTTTGATAAAAAATCGTCGTACACTTTGCTTCGATATGGCAGGAAAAAGTTACTTTGCTAAAATCCATCATGGTGTGGGCTGGAAAGAAATCCTTAAAAATATTTTAATGTTTAAGAAACCTGTTATTAGTGTTCAAAACGAATATCTGGCTATAAAAAAAATAGAACACCTTAACATTGCAACAATGAAAATCGCTGCTTATGGCAAACGGGGCAAAAATCCGGCGAAAATTTACTCTTTTATTATCACTAAAGAACTAAAAAACACGGTAAGCCTTGAGGATTTTTGCAAAGACTGGAAAGATCAACCTCCGGTTTTTTCCCTCAAAAAAGCCTTAATTGAATATCTTGCACAAGTAAGCCGAACGTTGCATCTAAATGGTATTAACCATAGAGATTATTATATTTGTCATTTTCTGCTCGATGTTTCAATGGGGATAAAAAACATTACTGCTGACCGGATTAGGATTTTTTTAATTGACCTCCATCGTGCTCAGATACGCCGAAAAACGCCTTTCAGATGGATAGTTAAGGATATAGGAAGTCTTTGGTTTTCAGCTATGGACATCGGTTTGACTAAGTTGGATAGATTTCGATTCATAAAGATTTATAGCGGCAAAACACTACGTGAGTTAACAAAAAATGACCTCAAATTTTGGCATAGAGTTCAAAAAAGAGCTGAAAAACTGTATGCAAAAGAATTTAGGCTATCATGAAAATATACAAAATGTGTCACAGGCTGTTCTTGAAGATGGCTTGAAACAAAAAGTCCCGGTTAGTCGAGTGGCGAATCAACTGGAATCCGTTTATAATCCAATCTTTAGTGCCAAAAAACGGGATGGTTATCAATAGCTTTGAGTGATATTTTTATGGCTGATTTGCCTTTTGAATTACCGGTTAAAAACTTATCAATAAAAACTGAGCTAAACACTTTAGTTTGTAAAAAACTTCTGCGCGCCATTCCGAACAGGCGACATGTTTATGAGGCTTTCTGGAATGATAAAAGCGTTGTCGTCAAGATATTTTCAGACAAGTTCAGTGCAAAAAGGCACATTAAAAGGGAACGGTATGGTTTGAACGAATTAAGGAAGCGAGGTTTGAATGCTCCGCGAGTCCTATTTTATGGAAAGACAGGAGATGGCCGGCATATAATCGTCACTGAAAAGATTATTAACGCATTAACAGCCATTGATATATTTGATAGCCTGGAAAGCAAAGCGCAGAAACTTGCTTTTTTATTTTCGATTTGCGAAGAGTTGGCAAATCACCATGAAAAAGGCATTTTTCAAAAAGATTTACACCTGGGTAATTTTCTTATTTCCGGAGAAAATATTTTTACTCTTGACCCGGGACAGATACGTTTCTTCGCACGACCTGTTCCAAAAAAGAAAGCTCTTTCACAATTGGCGATTCTGGCGTCTTATATAAAAGATGATGATGTAGAGTCAACAACAGAAATTTTGAAGCGATATACAATTTCGAGAGGTTGGCAGTCTGAGAAATCCGATGAAATAGTTTTTCAAAAGCAACATCTCACACAAAACAAAAAAAAGATACGGCGAGGTCTAAAAAAAAGTCTCCGCACATCTAAAAGACACATAAAAATAAAAAGAACAGGATATCTGGGGATATTCGAGAAGAAATTTATTGCCGGACGAGAACCTCTGGATTTAATTGATAAGATTGATTCGATGATGGATTCTGGAGAGATTCTTAAAAAAGGCAACACGTCATACGTCTCAAGAATTAAATGGAACGACAAAGATGTGGTTATAAAGCGTTACAATCATAAGGATTTATTTCATTCGTTTCGCCATACAATAAAGCGATCCCGTGCCTATCGAGTATGGCTGCATGGGCATAGGCTTATAATGCTGGGAATTGCCACTCCAAAGCCATTGGCTTATCTTGAGAGCTATAGAGGACCGATTTTGTGGAAATCTTATATTATAACCGAGTATGTTAACGGCTTAAAATTGTATGACTTTTTTCGAGACAAAAAAGTAAGTAATGAAGTAAAGGCAAGGCTTGTGAGTTCGGTTGAAAAATTATTGCAGAAGATGGGCAAATACAAAATAACTCACGGCGATTTAAAGCATACAAACATTTTGATTACTGATGACGGACCTGTACTGACGGATCTCGATGCCATGGTAGTACATAAAATTTATTGGTTGTTTCAAAGCAAAAGGCATAAGGATATGGCTCGTTTCTTGAAAGACATACAGGACATATGAAGAAAAGCGCGAAAGATTCTTGGCACCACTAAACCATACAGGTGTGTATGACAAACCATATAAAAATGCAAAACCATCAAACACATATGGACGACAAAAAACCTAAATCGTTTTTTCGATTTGAATATGATTATATTCACCAGATAAATAAACGACCTTGGATAGGAAATGCCGGGGACATGTTTCAGACTTTTGCAGTGATTAATTTATACCAAAAAGCCGGCATCGAAATAAACGATATAACACCCATCAACAGAGATGAAATAGGAACATATCAAGGTAAAACCGGCACTCTAATAATGCAGGGTTACTATGAGCGAACGCCACAATTTAACGCTCAAGCAAAATCCATACAAATGCCTTGCTCAGTAAAAATCAATCCTGTATTTATTGGATTTCATATAGCTGACATAAATTATTACACAAGGCCTGAAGCAATAGAATACTACAAAAAATATTCGCCAATTGGATGCCGCGACAGGCTAACATCTGAGTTATTGAAAAACCTTGGTGTTAATGCCTATTTTAGCGGCTGCCTGACATTAACCTTTGATAAAAGAGAAAAAAAAGATACTCAAAACAAAATTTTTATAGTAGACATTCCTGAAAAAGCATTTAAAAAAATACCTGTACATATCAGGAATGAAGCCGAAATTAGAACCCAGAAAATCAAGATAGAAAACTTTAGCAGTCAGGATGAAATAATAACCGAATTTGAAAAAAAATCTGGACGCCTTTTGGAAGAATATAAAAACACTGCAAAATTAGTTGTTACAAAAAGAATACATGTAGCAATGCCCTGTATTGCTATGGGAATACCCATTGTCTTTATACACAAAAATCCCCAAAATGCCAGATTTGATGTCCTCCATGGTCTGACAGAAATATATTCATATAAAGACATCAAAAATATCCCGTACAATGATGTAAAAGCTATAGATATAGAAGAATACAAAAAATTAATAATCAATAATGCTTTATTCCAGCTCAATAAAGCCTGCCCGGACCTGAATATTGAAATCCCACCCAAAGAACCACAAAAAGAGTTGGAAGAATACACCCAAAAACTCGCTGTTAAATATTTGCAAATCACTCAGGCAAAAACAGCAAAAAAATGGAAAAAGAAAATATTTAATAAAAAAACAGACATAAATTACGCCAATTACATAAAATTCTTAACAAAAAATGCCATTTACGAAAAAAAAGGTAATTAGTCTTCTACGGCGTGCTCTTAAAAAAGCGTTTTTTTGCTGGAATAGTCAAGTTTTAATCTAAAACTTTAGTATGATTTGGTGTCTTGTGTCACTATAGCTTTTGATGTTATAATCACTATTTTCGATGGGAATCGAAATTCCTGTCAGTAACAGTTAAAATTAGGAATGAGGACCAATTGATGCAAGTTTGGAAAATGATCGCAACAGTTACGGTTAGCCTGTGTTTTTCGTCGATACAGGCATGGGGGCAGGAGGATGCGGCAGGACGTCATGAGATGTTTATTGCGTCGTTGAAGCAAATTGCGGCGGATATAACATCCCGCGCCCTAAATGATGTTACCAGTCTCGACGAGTGGAAGGCGAGCCGGACGGAACAGTACAAACGTTTCATGTACACGATGGGGCTGGAACCAATGCCTAAGCGCACGCCGCTAAAGGCCCGAATCACGGGGAAACTGAAGCGGAGCGGATACGATATCGAGAAAATAGTCTTTCAAAGCTCTCCGGGGCTGTATGTAACGGGGAATCTGTACCTGCCGCACGCTCTGAAGGGCGAGAGTACGAAGTCGGCCGGCCCGCTGCCAACCATCCTGTATGTCTGCGGCCATTCCCCACATCCGCTTGGGGCCAAATGGAGCTACCAGGACCGCGCTATATGGTTTGTCGAACACGGTTACGTCTGCTTCATTCTTGATACGCTGGAATTCGGCGAAGTTGCGGGAATCCACCACGGCATACACGATTTGAACCG
>Ga0272442_10004710_pt1 | contig 18508 bp, 17 predicted proteins | sample SSMForm2O_FD_200262 | JGI IMG/M metagenome (GOLD analysis project Ga0272442, IMG submission 200262) | Marine sediment archaeal communities from Little Sippewissett salt marsh, Falmouth, MA, United States - SSM-Form-2O | ecosystem: Environmental > Aquatic > Marine > Wetlands > Sediment ... | reverse complement strand
TCAAGCTTCCCAGAGAGTCCATCATCGGCTGTGAGCACAGTCAAAGAAACCACACAGGGAACTTTCTGTAGTATGTCGATGTCTCTTGTCACCAAATCGGATTTCGTGACTAGCTGAAGCCTGCAGCGGCTTTCCGCCAAGACCTGCAAGCATTTTCGGGTTAAACCAAGTTTTTGTTCCAGCCGCGGGTAAGGGTCAGAAGAGTTAGACATGGAAACCAGCTCGCCATCTAATCGTGCGGCTTCCCTCTTCAGTCGGGACAGCAGGTTCTTTTTTGGTCTGCATTCATGGAATCGGGGTATGTATGAGGAGGCGTAGCAGTAGAGGCAGTGGTGGTCGCATCCAGTGTAGGGATTAAAGGTCAACTTTTCTGGGCACGTGCACAAACGGGACTTCCAAGGGTCAAAAACAGTAAGCAGCATAACCATTTTTCCAGCAGCAAAACTAAGCTGCAATGTTTTATATTTCGGTTTGCCTGTCAGCGCCGTAATCTAGACACAGAGAATGGAGTCAATTCAGAAGGTTAGGCTATGCCGATTGTGTTGCCAACGCCGACCACAAGCACAGTGTCGTCTTCTTTTGTTCGCTCCCTGATAACCCGCCCAAGCCTCTTGATAACCTCATCAACAGAATTGACCAGCACATCGGTCATCGTCGACAGCACCTCCTTCATGGACTGCCGCACAATCATCGCATACACTGGAATCTCATGTTTGGTGGCGGTCTCCTCTATCTTGAACCGTTCAACACCGACCCCGCCAATCGCAGCGCCAACACCCTCCACAACGTAACCTGAAGATTCACCCTCCAGCTTCAGCCCAGCGTCAACCATCACAACCAACGAAATTTTGTTGTCATGTTCCTTGATCAGCTTAGCCACAGCATCCCCTGGCTTACCAACAGTTCCACCCGGACCCTTCGCCCGGGTAACAACAACCCTTCTACCCTCAACAGCCACCTCCGCGGCAACCATATCCTCCGCAACTTCACGCACATCAGCATCAGCAATCAGCCTAGAGGCAACCAACGGACCCACACCGTCGCCAATCGGCTTGCCCTGCCTGAAAGCATCCAGGAACGAAAAGTAGGCTTCCGCCTCCTCCATAATCAGAGGCAACTCCATCTGAATCTGGGTTGTACTGTAGATAGAACCGCCCTTTTTCCCCACCAAATAATGGTGCCTGACAGTGCGATAAAGAGAATTCAAGCCTCTAGCTGTTTCCACCAGATTCTGCAGATTCTGTATCTGCTTCTCGTCCGCGGAAGGAGCTAACGCCTTAAGCTCTTCTTTGACCCTAGCGTCCGCGGTGTCAACCAAGTGCTCCAGCCTATGAACTACACCTGATGGATCCATGCTGTTTGGTTTAATAGAAAAGAACTGAAGAAGCGACTCAAGCCTAGGCTTCGGGTCACTTTCAGGTTTCCCAAGCTCAATAATAGCTGACAGCGCCTCGTCTTTGGCTTTGTCGCGCATACGCTGCAGCTTCTTCAAAGATTTGGATATCCGACCCAGCACAATAGTGACCTGCAGTTTCTGGGAAAAAAACGAAAAACCGAACACAAACACAATGTAAACGATGTTGACAATGTAGGTTAAAATGTTTGAATCCAACTCCAAAATCAACAATCTCCTTTCCCTTTACTCCTCCACCGAAACTGAATCATCAACTTTCTTTTTTTGACTACCCAACGCCGCTAACCTTTCATCTACTGTCTGCAGTTCGCTTTGCAGCATATTAATCATATGCTGGATTCGGTTACGTTTCATCTCCAGAGCTTCCAGCCAACTCTTTGGTTTTTCTTCAAGGAAAGGCGCAAAGGGATTTGGTACCCGTGGAAATGGCACTGATTTTGGTTCCAACTCAAAAACTGTTTTGATGTACTCTTCAAAAAGGCTGTTCATGCTGTCAGCAATTTGACTTTGCTTCAAGAGGATGCGGTCAAGAATGAGCTTTCCAGATGCGGTGATGTGATAAATTTTGCGTTTTCTCTTTTGGGGACCCCATTCACCTTTTATGTATCCTGCTTTTTCTAGGCTCCGAAGTGTGGGGTATGCACCTCCAGCGGTTGGTTTCCAAAAACCCTCTGTTTTATACTCTACTTCTTTCATCATCTCGTATCCGTGACAGGGTTTTTTGCTTAGGAGAATCAAGAAAGCTATACGCATGTACCCTTTTTGTGCCTCTTTAAGCCATTTTGTGGCTATCTTTTCTTCGTGGTGGGGATGCATTGTCTTCAGCTTCCTAGATGTAAAAGTAATATTTATATTTTGGTCCGATATATTTGAGTGAAATATATATTGGGCGGGGAATGTTTATATGGGACGACAGCAAATAAAAATTACGATTGCTCGTAGTTTCGGGCGTTCGCATCTTTTAGCAGGTGAAACAAATGAACAGTGAAAAAAATATGACCTCTAGTCAATTAGGGGGCGAGGAACCATTGGAAAATAGAGTTATGATTAAAGTGAGTGACCTCACAAAGAAGTTCAACGGATTCACAGCCGTGGACCACATCAACTTCGAGGTGAGAGAAAGCGAAATTTTTGGGTTGCTTGGTCCAAACGGTGCAGGCAAAACCACAACCATTCGGATGCTCTCCACATTAAGCAGACCCACGGAGGGCACAGCCACAATCGGCGGATACGACATAGTGAAGCAGGACAACAAGGTCCGTCAACAGGTTGGCTTGGTCTCTGAAAAGATGATAATGTATGACCGGCTGACCGCAAAGGAGAACCTTATGTTTTTCGGGAAACTCTACAACATACCTAAAAGCACTCTCGACCCGAGAATCGATGAGTTACTGGAGCTGGTTCAACTTACCAAATGGAAAGACTCCAAAGTGGGCACATTCTCAACGGGCATGAGGCAAAGAATGAACGTGATAAGAGCACTGCTTAACCTGCCAAAAGTGCTGTTCCTCGACGAGCCCACATTAGGGCTAGACCCCCAATCAACTGTTGAAATCCGAGAGTTTGTTAAGAAAATCAACCGAGAAAACAAAACAACCATCATACTCACCACACACATGATGAACGAAGCAGACATCCTCTGTGATCGAATAGGTATAATCGATCACGGAAAAATTGCCGCACTTGACACTTCAACAAACCTGAAAAAGCTTGTTTCAGGAGACGACGCAACTGTACTGAAGCTGGAGCTGCCGAACCTCAACAAAAAGGTTGTGACCAAGCTGCAAGCCTTAGACGGTGTCAAGTCTGTGTCTCAGGAAAACGCCACGCACCTCAAGGTTCACGCAACGGGTGACAAAGCTTTTGACACAATAATTGATGCCATGAGGGCAGAGAATGCAAAAATAAATTCAGTTGAGAATTTGCAGCCTACGCTTGAAGATGTTTTCTTGCATATCACTGGACGTAAGATGAGGGACAAGGCAGACAATAAGATACAGTCGCCTCGTCACGGACCAGGTGGTATGCCTGCGCGGAGGATAAGGTGATTAAAATGGGCGCAAAAACAATGCTTTCACATAGCCTCAGAATTGCTTGGAAAGACCTAATGGAACTGTTCAGGAACCGCATGGGACTGGTCCTGCTCATACTGATGCCCATATTCATGATGACAATGGTCGGCTTCATCTACCCCTCCGAAACCTCGCTGAACAACGTGCCTATTGCATTGGTGAATGAGGATAACGGTTTTGGCGGCTACAACATGAGTTCAGTATTCATTACAACACTGAGCAGCATAAACGACGAAGCTGAAATGATGACCCTTACCAACGCTTCAAGTCTCGAAGACATACGGGAAATGATTCAAGCCGGAGACGCAGAAGGCGGAATAATCATCTCCAGCAGCTTCACTTCAAGCATCATGGGTGGACAGCAGGGCACAATCACGATCGTAACTGATCAATCGAATCCGCAGATGTCGGCAATGATACAGGCTGTGCTGGGCGAAGTGATTGAACAGATGGGCACCATGTTGGCTCAACAGAATGTTGCGGAGCAGTTGAACATTGATGTAGACAACGCTTTGGCGGTTGTGAAGCCGTTTGATGTTCAGGTTAAGGGGTCGGTTGAAGGTGACTTCAGTTACTTCGACTTTATTGCCCCTGGAATCATGGCTATGACCGTTATGATGAGCGTTATGACTGGGCTTCCCGCGGCTATCTCGCATGAACGAGAACTGGGGACACTGGACGGAATGATGGTTGCACCAATCAACAGGTTGTCGGTGATACTTGGAAAAACTCTTGCCCAGATGGCTCGTGGCATACTTCAGGGAGTGCTCATTCTCGGGTTGGCTACGGTCCTGTTTGGCGTTACAGTTCACGGAAGCATATTGCTGGTGTTTGCTTTGCTTTTGCTGGGCGTGTTCAGCTTTGTCGGCTTAGGCGTGGTGTTGACGTCGTTTGCGAAAGACCAAGAAACAGCGGTGATGATGATGACTACGATAATGTTTCCTATGATGTTCCTCAGCGGCGTGTTCTTCCCAGTAGAGCAGATGCCGTGGTTCATGCAGGCAATCTCAAAGGCTCTTCCTTTGACTTACGTTGCCGACGCGTTACGCAAAGTTATGGTGCTTGGCGCAGACATACCCATGCTGACAAACGAACTGGCGATACTGGTAGGCTTCGGAGTAGTCATGATAGCAATAGCCGTGCCCGTATTCAAAAGAGCAATGACCCGCTAAAACAAAACGGGTCAACAACACCTTTCCCCTTTTTTGTTATTCACTATTTTTTGTGCACTTAGACAGAGCGAACAGGATTTGCCGCACTTGAACTAGTTTGTATTATCAACATTACGAAAACAAAGAAATGAAAAAGAACAAATGAAGAAAAGACATCCAGTTTTTGGCTGAATGCTTTTGTTGTCGGGTTTAGGCTGTGTCGATGTATTTGTTGGCTTTGGGTATCTCTTCTGGTAGTCCTCTTCGTTTTCGTATGCCTGCGATGACTTCCATTGATAGGCTTTCAGGAACTTTTTCCCAGTGGTCGAACTGTGTTTGCCAGAATGCGTGACCAGAAGTGGCTGACCTCATGTCTGCGGAGAGACCGAAAGTTTCGGAGACTGGCATGAAGCCTTTAATGTTGGTTATTGGTCCTTTCTGTTCTGAATCCGTGATTCTTCCTCGTTTCCGTGTTATCAATCCGGTTACTTCGCCGACGAATTGGTGAGGAACCGAAACGCCGATTTTGTAGATGGGTTCGATGAGAACGGGTCTAGCTGTGAGGAATGAACCCCAGAATGCTCTTTTCATGGCTGGCATAATCTGTGCGGGTCCACGGTGCACTGGGTCTTCGTGTAGTTTTGCGTCTAGGAGGCTTACTTTGAGGCCTCGTATTGGCTCGTCACAGAGGGGACCGTTTTTGGCTGCCCACCTGAAACCTGAGTTAACGGTTTCCTTTACTTCTCTGAGGTACTGAACACCCTTAGTCAAATCAACCAAAATGTTTCTGTGCTCTTCCAACGCCCAAACGTTCTTTGCTTCTTGTGCCGACCAGCCTGCCTCTTCACGTAAAGTGGTGTTGATTCGTTTGTTTCCCATTGCCTCAAACAGGGAGCCCTTCTCCATCAAGTCGATAACGTTCTGGTCAAGTGGCTCCACTTGAATCCAGAATCTGCTGTGCTTGTTGGGGCTCTTCGCCATCGCCACCACACCTTTTGTGGCTGCGGTTTCTCTGTAGACGACAAGCGGCTGAGACGTTATGAGTTCTAATCCTCCGCCGTACTGTTTGAGGAACTTGACGGCGATTTCAAGGTGGAGTTCACCCATTCCGCTGAGTAGATACTCGCCAGTTTCTTTGTTGATTTTGGTAACCAAGTTTGGGTCGTCGATTGCTAAGCGGTCCATCAACTCGATGAGTCGCGGCAACTCCCTAGGATGTTTGGGTTCTATGGCTATGGTGATGACTGGCTCGGAAACGTATTGAATGTTTTCGAATGGAACCATCGCGTCTTTTTGGTCAACACTCACAAGGGTTTCTCCTGCCCGGGCAAGGTCTAACCCCAGCACCGCAGCTATGTTTCCGGCGCCTATTTTGCCAACAACTTCTCTGTATGCGCCCATATACATGGAAACTTGCTGAACACGGTAATCTTTCTTGGCGCCCACCAAGTAGACTCTGTCGCCTTCGTTGATGCAACCCGAGAAGCATCGTCCGGTGGCAACTAGGCCTGCGTGGGGGTCCATCATGGCTGAAGTCAAACAGATTACTGTGGGTCCATTGTCGTCACAGTTAATCATTGCTTTCCCAATTTCTGTGTCCATTTCGCCCTTCCAGACTTTTGGAACACGGTACTTTTGGGCGTCCACAGGGTTTGGAAGATTCTTGACTGCCATGTCAAGTATTGCAGTGTGAAGTGGAACAGTTTCTGCTAGTTCTTCGACTTTTCCGTTGTGGTAAGCGTCGATGACGTCGCCGAATTTTATTCCCTTCTGTTGGGCTTGGTCCATCGTGAAGCCCCACTTGTGCAGGGCAGAACCGAAAGCCACTGTTCCCTTCATTGCGTCGACTTTCCATTGGTCTTTGTAGCCTTTTTCGCCGTACAACGAAATCAGGTTGTTGAAGTCCCTGATTATTCGAAGAAGTTTTTCTTGCATTTGCTTTTCGTTCAGTTTGAGTTCTTTGATTAAGCGGTCAACTTTGTTGATGAAAAGAACGGGTTTCACTCTTTCGTTAAGAGCTTGGCGGGTGACAGTTTCTGTTTGAACCATCACCTCTTCCACGGCGTCTACAACCACGACAACTCCGTCGATGGCTCTGAGGGCACGTGTCACTTTGCCTGTGAAGTCTACGTGTCCAGGCGTGTCTATGAGGTTAACGACATGTGATTTTCCGTCGAGTTCGTGGAGGAGGGAAATGTTTGCTGTTTTAATTGTTATTCCCCGCTTCTGTTCCTCCTCAAGATAGTCTAATGCCCTTGCTGCTCCCGCAATTTTAGGCGACAGGAGACCAGCTTCGGCTAGCAGAGAGTCGGACATTGTTGTTTTGCCGTGGTCTATGTGGGCAATTATGCCGATGTCCCTGATGTCCTCTTTTTTGCTCATGAGCTTCGTGATGTCTTTTATCTGTCTAAATTTGGGCAATCTGTAATTTCTCCTAATCTCTAATGGACAGCAAGCTAGAAGAAAAGCTAACCTATTAACCTTACCCTATTGAGAATCGTGAAAAAAGAAGGCAAAAACAATCTTTGAAACCTAAATCATTAACCAAATCATACACTTTCAGCGTAAACCCATTACCACATATTTCCACTCTGTTTTAGCTTAGCTTTTCAGAAAAAAGATATTTTTCAACAATCATCTGTTATTAGGCTCCTAATAGACGCAGTCAGCGTGATTAACCAATCGCAGAAGTTCACATTTTCTTGCATGCTCAGAAAACTGTTCTAAAAATGCGTCATGATACAATCCAAATGCAATTGCAGAAAGGTGGTGCGGGGAGAGGGATTCGAACCCTCGAACCCCTACGGGACAGCCGCCTCAGGGCTGCGCCTTTGACCTGGCTTGGCAACCCCCGCATTTGGCAGTTTCACTCCTGCAGTGCTTGTCCACTGAAGTGGCTGCATGGCAGATAATAGAATCAGGCGACATATTAAAATGCTTTACTTCGTGGCTCGCCGCAAGCATCCAGTGTTGTGCGTTTGTTTTTGGTGGATACTGCAAAATCTTTTAAGCACTGACCGAATAGAAAGGTGATATCCACAAAGGGAGAAAAATATGATGAAAAAAACAGGTATAGTTACATCTTGTATGCTTTTGCTATTAGTGCTAGCATTTGCAGGAACTGTCAGTGCTTACAACGCCGATTATACACACACCAACTATATGAGTAGCGACAAACCAACAGCTGATGGAACATACATCGCAGATGATGAATGGATTGCCAGTGCAACAGAAACTTTTGGAGACAACGGTATGTTCAACGACGAATGGTGTATGCCAGAAGGTGTTTGGGCATGTCTCCTCATTGAAACCGCAGATGCCACAGACGACGCAGAAGACCAATGGGTAATCTGCTATGACTCAACCGACGACGGCGGCGAAACCGATCCTGATGGGGGCGCAGCTCCTCAAACTAACGACTACAAACTCGTCATTACAGGACACGGCGCTGGCGCAACAGTTGAATGGTATAAAGGAACCGGAACAGATTGGGAGCTAGCAACCACTACGCCAGACTCATCAGTCTTCGAATATGGTCAATCATTGACCACAACGCCACAAATGGAAGCGGAGCACTATGTACTTGAAACATGCATTGAAAAACAAGACACCACAATGGGAACTGTGATTATGGGCTTTAATTGGGGCCAGTTCGTCTCATACTATGATGCAGATACTGGCGAAACTCAACAATGGCCACCTGCACCCGCTAGCGCAGACGTTCCAGACAGTTGGGGATACATCGTATACGAAATGGCTGCGAATCCTGAGCCAACCATTCCTGAAGTCACAAGCTTTGCTGTTATGTTAGTTGTGTCTTCTGTCGCCGTTGCTGGAGCAGTGCTTCTACGCAAACGAAAACAATAGCAAATCGCAACTGAAAACTAGATATCCTCCCCCTCTTTTTTCTTTTCTTCAAAAGAATAGATTCCATAGGGGAACGTAACAAAAATCGGGTTCTAACAATTGATAATACAGCTGAAATAGAATCAGGCGACATATTGAAATTCTTCACTTCGTGACTCTGCCGCAAACATCTAGTGTTGTGTGTTTGTTTTTGGCGGATAGTGAAAAATTTTTAAGCACTGAACGAGTAGAGAAGGGTATACCTAAAGGGAGAAAAACCCGATGAAAAAAACAGGTATAGTTGTATTTTGTATGCTTTTGCTATTAGTGCTAGCATTTGCAGGAAGCGTCAGTGCTTATAACATCGACTATACGCACATCCTTTACCAGAGTGACACCGTACCCGTGATTGATGGAACATACATCGTTGACGCTGACTGGCTGTCCAGTGGAAAACAGGAATTCGGGGATGGCGCTGCTTTCCATGACCAATGGATTATGGATCCAAATATATGCTGCCTTATCGTTGAAGTTACTGACAGCACAGATGACGCAGGCGACAAGTTGACAATATGCTTTGACGGAACGCTCGATGGTGCTACAACCGAGCCTGATGGCGGTTCAAGTCCTACAGAATACGATAAGAAGATGGAAGTTACAGGGCACGGTGGCTCTGCAACTGTTCAATGGTTCGTAGGAGATGGCTCAGGCTGGGTTGCAGCTACTGCAAGTGAGTCACTCATTGAGTTTGCTCAAAGTTTGACTACGACTCCGACAATAGAGCCTGACCACTACGTATACGAAATGAACATCGATTTTCACGGAGACACATCACTTGGAAGCTCTCTAGTAGGCTACACGTGGGCACAGTTTGTCTCATACTATGATGCAGACACTGACGAAACTCAACAATGGCCACCCGCAGCTAGCCCAGATGTTCCAGACGGTTGGGGATACATCACATACGAATCGGCTCCGAATCCCTCACCAACCATTCCTGAAGGCACAGGCTTCGTTGTTATGCTAGGGGTATCTTCTGTTGCCGTGGCTGGAGCACTGCTTCTACACAAACGAAAGAAATAATGTATCACAACTGAAAACTAGACAATCTCCCCCCTTTTTCTTTTCTTCAAAAATAGGGCATAGGCTAAATCTTATCCAGTTAAAGATTAGGTCGTAAACCTTCACAAAACTTTTACTTACCTAACTCACATCTACTGTTTCAGGACTGAAACAAATTGAAGGCAATAATTCTGGCTGGAGGCATAGGAACCCGGCTTCGACCATTAAGCTGCACCAGACCTAAACTTCTGTTTCCCGTCTTGAACACACCGCTGCTGGATTGGACGCTGAAACGTCTAGCCGAAACAGAGGTAGACGCAGTTACTTTGGCGGTGAAGTATATGGCTGACGTTTTCATGCAGCGCTATGGCGAATCAAAGCATGGAATAAAAATCTCCTACTCCATAGAAAAGAAGCCCATGCACACAGGCGGAGCCATCAAATACGCCGAAGAACTCATTGGGCATGAAGAGCCGTTTCTGGTCCTGAACGGCGACATATTCACCACCATCGACTACGCGGCGCTCATAAACAGGCATAAACAGAGCAAGGCGGCTGCGACACTGGCTCTCTACAGGGTTGCAGACCCCAGCAGATACGGAACCGTGAAACTAGCAGACCAAAACAGGATAACCCAGTTCGTGGAGAAGGCTCCCATCGGAGAAGCCCCCAGCAACCTCATCAACGCTGGAGTCTACGTGCTGGACCCAGAAATCTTCAACCACATCCCTTCGGGGCGTCCAGTCTCTATCGAACGTGAAGTGTTTCCAGTGCTGGCAGAGGAGGGCAAACTTTTCGGTCACGAATTCAAGGAAATCTGGATTGACATTGGAAAACCCGTGGATTACCTGAAAGCAAACAGAGTCATGCTTGACGCTGAACCCGAAAAGCGGTTGCTCGGAAAAAACGTTAACGTAGGCGAGGCAGTGGAGTTCATTGACCCGGTTGCGGTTGACGCGGGCGCCACTGTTGGGCAGAACACGAAGCTTGGACCCTATGCAATCATCGGGAAAGGCGCGGCTTTGGGCAGAAACGTTACTCTAGAGAATTCTGTGGTTTTCCCTGAGGCAACAATCTCGGATAATGCTTCCGTGAAGGGCGCGGTTATAGGGGAAGGCACAACGATAGGCAGAGGCGCAACAGTCATGGAAGGCTGCGTAATCGGCGATTACGTAACCGTCAGAGACAACCTCACTCTATCCAGAAACGTCACAGTCTGCCACTCCAAAGAAGTCAAAGAGAACGTCCCCGAATCCACACGCATAATGTAAGCTGGAAACCTCTAAAAATACCCGAAAAGTTTACAGTTTACTGTCAAATTCAGCCGATACGTTTTTCCGACTATTTAATCTGCTTGTAACGAAAATGTTCGCCACGTATTAATAACACAGGTAAATAATGGAGTGGAGGAGAAAAAAATGTCTAGAGTCATGAAGCTTGCAGCCAAAGATTTGCAGTCGCCGGAGCAGCGGCGGGAAATCACTGTCTGCGTTGTGGGCTGCGGAAGAACAGGCTTAGTTACGGCTTGCCTTTTCATCGAAGCAGGCTTCAGCGTTGTCGGCGTTGACTCTAGCAGCCACACTGTTCACCAGCTACAGAAAGGCAAGTCTCCCTTCACTGAAACACATGTCCGCAAGTTCATAGAACCACACATAAAGAAGGACAGATTCAGGGCAACAACCAACCTCAGAAAGGCAGTTTCAGAAAGCAACGTCATAATATTCGGTCTCCAGTCGGCTCTGGACAAAAAGAAGAAACCGGACTATTCGCGGCTCGAAAAAACATGCAAACATCTCGGCTTGAGCCTAACCGCGGGCTCTCTGATAATATTCCAGAACACCATGGGTCCCGGGATGACCGAAACCGTGGCAAAGGAAACTCTGGAAAACGCATCAGGATTACAGGCTGGAAAAGACTTCGGTCTAGCATACTCTTCCACCCTCAACAACTCAACGCACCTGTCAAAGGACGTGTCCAACGGCACAATGGTTGTTGGCGGCATCACCAAACGAAGCCTGAAAGTCGCGTGCCTCATCTTGGACACAATCACGAGGGGAGAAATTGTTCGCGTGAAAGACATCAAAACAGCAGAAGCCGTGAAGCTTCTGGAGGAGTCATACAAGGACGTTAACATTGCCTTCGCAAACGAGTTCGCCCACTTCTGCGAGGAGGCGGGAATAGACTTTGTTAGGGTGCGGAACATAATTAATCCCCTGAAGTTTTCGAGAATGGCTGGGCTTCACAAATCAAGGGACTCCTATTTTCTGGTTGAAGAGGCAGAAGCGGTGGATGTTAACCTTCGCCTGTTGTCGCTGGCTACAAAAATAAACGACGAAACAATGGATCATGCAATGCGTCTGCTAAGGGATGCCCTGCGGACTTGCCAGAAGAGTTTGAGACGATCCAAGATTGCGGTCTTCGGCATCTCCTCAGTCCCCAACAGGAAAATGGCAGCCAACTCTGCAACAAAGAATCTGGTGAACCAACTGAAAAAAAGAGGCGCATCCGTCACAGTTTATGACCCCTTCTTTTCCCACAAGGAACTTGATAGAATGAGCTATGACGCTGAGGCAACTTTATCCAAAACGGTTGAAGGCGCAGACTGCCTAGTTGTGGCGGTGGCGCATGACCGATTCAGGCGATTGAATCTGCGGAGAACCCAGATGCTGATGAAACAGCCTGCAGCCTTGGTGGACATGGGTCAGGTTATCAATCCCAGTAAGGCGGAAAAAGCGGGTTTTGTGTACCGCGGATTCGGCAGAGGCGTCTGGACAAAATAGGCTGCCGTTGACAGGTTTTCATGGGCAACGCTTAAGTTTTTAAGGTTACAGATGCAGTTTAAACAAGCTAAAGAAATCTTAACTGGGGATGCAGGAATTGGCTGTGTTAACGTTCTTCACTTTGTTGTCCCTTGTTACCACCTTTCTCAGCACCAGTCTCGGCGGCTTCTTTGATTCTCTGTTAATTGATTTCGATGAACTGGTTCTTGCCGGGCTGATTCTGCTGTTCAGTTTCGTTTTAACCATGTTTCTCACAAAAAAATGGATCAAATCAGCCAACGTAGCGCAGCTTGTTGGAAAGGACATGAACAAGCCTGACCAACCAACCGTCCCAAGGTCGGGAGGATTGATTGTTGCCATCGTCATCTGCTTCTCTCTGCTGGGTTACATCTTCCTGAAAACCTTCTCGCTGGTTGGAAGCCAGCCATTGCATGTTGTTGACGTATTCGCGATTACCGCCACGGTTTTGCTGGCGGGGTTCATAGGGTTCATCGACGATGTTTTAGGGTGGAAAGAGGGGCTAAGTCAGCTTCAGAAGGTTTTGCTCACAGTTCCCATAGCTCTTCCCTTGACTGTTTTGTATGTAGATCAAACCGTTATTCTAGGCAACGTGGACCTGGGGCTGCTCTATCCTCTGTTGCTTGTCCCGTTGGGGGTAATCGGCGCCACAAACGGATTCAACCTTCTCGCCGGATACAACGGGCTAGAGGCAGGTATGAGTCTAGTAATCTTTGGTGTCTTCGGCTTCACAGCGCTGCTTGTTGTGAAACTGTGGATCGCGTTTATAGCCTTCATCGTCTATGCGTCTCTGCTGGCGTTTCTGGCTTTCAATTGGTACCCCGCAAAAGTTTTTCCCGGCAACTCCTTCACCTACGCCATTGGCGCCCTAATCGCCACACTGGCTATTCTGGGGAACATGGAGATAATCGCGGTGTGGCTCTTCATTCCCTACTTCTTGGAAATCCTGCTGTATTTGAGAGCCAGAGTAGTCGATAAAGCGGGGGATGTTCAAGCCTTCGCGAAACCCAACAAGGACGGCTCGTTAGAGCTGCCCTACAAGCACATCTACGACACAACACACATCGCCATCTGGGTGCTGAAAAGAGTGAAAGCGAAAGTGTATGAAAGGGATGTTGTGCTCTTCCTCATAGCCATTGAAGTTTTGTTTGCCGTCTCCGGAGTAATACTGCTGCTGTAATCTTGTGTAGGGGAAGCGCCGCTGTGTAGTAGAAACTGGTATCCTGCATTTCTATCTGGTGATGCTGAAAATATCTTTTCGAATATTACAACAAATGTCGGAAAAACGCAAAGGATGACGAATCCCTCTTTGTGACAAGAAAATTTGACTAAGACTTTAACCGATTTAGTTTCATTTCTCTCTCTGCTTTCTTTCTATGCAATTGCGCGCGCGTCCATATTACCATAAACAACTTTTTGGATAATAACCTCCTAATAAAAAGTTATAACCAAAATCCAACATTATAAATTGGGATGTAAAATGGCTCCACCAAAAGCAAATTTCAGAGTACCTCTTCCAGATGGAAGTAATTTATCAGTGAGTGTATTTCCCACAAAAAAAGACCCCAAAGCTGAAGTCATTGCTATCCAAATCAGTAGAAGAGTAGAGGAAGAATGGGAAAATCGCAAAATTATGGCAATATATCGTTCGCCTGAAGGCGATTATGTGAAACTTCCTGATAGAGACGAGCAATAATAGAGACTATTAAATAAGTGACATAACAAGTCATTGCTGCACAAGTTAGAAGAAATGAAGGCAAAAACTGGGAAACCGTTGGGAAGCTGGCAGTTTACCGGGATTCAGACGGGTCTTACACGCAGCTTCGTGACAATCGCTAAAAAATAGTGTTGTTCCAGAAAACATGTTACCTACGGTATCACAGCACCTCTAGGTTTTGTGTTGCCGTAATTTGCTTTTTATGCCTCTTTTTTGATGTTGAAGGGTTTTCCCTCGGTCAGTATCTGTTTGGGGAATTTTTGTTTCCATCTCCGCATGAATGGCAGTTCGTCTTTTTCGTTTCTCAGTTCGTCGGGCAGCATTTCTGGGATTTCGCCTCTGATGGGATACCACCGCAGGCATTTCGGGCAGATTATCACGCCTTCCACAATCTCGTCTTTTTCCTCAAAAACGTGGAGCTCCAAGGGGTAATGTTTGTCGATTGGGCAGGCAAGGATGTCCATTAACTTCTTTTTGATGGTTGATTCCTCCAGATTGCAAGCATTCTCTGCTACTCTAATATTGCCTATCAACATATGTGTTTTGTCTTTAGCCTGTTCCATGTGCTTCAGCGTGTCTTATGCAAATGTGACACACGCTTTTTTATATGAAAAATTTTGGTGACTCTGCTTTCGGAGGCGATTTAGACTTGTTGATTGGCTGGTCATGGATTCGGAGACGATGGTACGAGTTTCGCATGGGACACAGCACCTATCTGAGTTTCGTATTGAGTTTAACGAACTTTCTTTTAATCAGCTACAATTTCCTTATTTCTCAAATTCCCACGCTCAAAAGTTTGTTTTCCTCTGTTGCGTATTTTGCGGTGATTTTCGTAATTGTTTACGTTCCTTTTACCATCTACATTGGGCATTTGCATAAGCGTAAGCAACTTTCAACAGATTTGACTGTGGCAGGAGAAAAGAACCCATTTTATGTGAAGGTTCTCGAAAAGCTGGACGAAATCGAGGAAGAACTTCACAGAACTGGAAAAGCTTGAACATCAAAAAACAGGTGTGAAAAGAAAAAATGAGGATTCTTTTGCTCAGTAACCATCTTCAAAACTTCCATTCAGGATACTACTACTTAATCCAAGAAGTTGCAAAAACAGAAAAATTAGGCTGCTACAGCGACTTTTCTACATGGAGAAAATTTTTGCCAATAGATTTCAACTTAGATTCGCTGCATAAGGCTAACCTGAAATTAGGTTCAGCATGGAATAGGCTGTCCAGAAAATACAACGCAAAAAACCGTGTTAAAAAAATAAAGCAGACTATCCAAGAGTTCGACCCCGACGTCGTTTTGGTGATGATAAACGATTTTTTTGCGCAACTAAACTTCAACGATTGCAGTTTCATCAGTTGCCCCAAAGTGTATCTAATCGCTGACATGCACCTAGCTCATCGCGAACATGTCCAGTGCATCAAAAGAAGCCAGTTTGATTTGGTGCTGTTTGTTTACAAATGGTGGGAAAACAAGGTGAAAAACAAAGTTGGAACTAAAACAGGTTGGCTTCCCCACTCGGTTAACACAAACGTTTTTCGCGACTATCACATGCCAAACATCTATGACGTGGTTTCGGCTGGGCACTCTTTTCCAGACCATTATCCTCTGCGTTATCTTATACAGAAGACGTTGCCCAACGTTTCTGGACTAAAATTCAGTATGCCCACTCATCCACAGCTTATGATGAATCGCCCAAGTTTTCAGCCTGACACATCCAAGTTTCTGATTCGGGAAAACTACGCCAAGTTTCTTAGCCAAAGCGAAATGTTTGCTTTCGGGTGCGGCGTCAGCAATTATCCGGTGGCAAAATTTTTTGAGGGAATGAGTTCCGAAACAATGGTTTTGGCGCCGTTTCCTAAAGATGGAAAAGAGCTCGGATTCCTTCCAGACGAGAACTTTGTGGAGATTAATGGAGACAACTTTGTTGACAAAATCAAGTGGTACCTCAAACATGAGGATGAAAAACAAAGAATAGTTGACTGCGCTAGAGAAACTGTGCTGAGAGACCATTCTGTGGAAAAGAGAGCAAAACAGCTAACAGACTTTCTCCATGAACTCTAGAAGACCCTGGATGCCGTTACACAGTTTTTGGAGCGGCTTAAAAAGAACCGTTTGCGGTCGGTTAAGATAATTGGCTAAAAACGGTTTGCCCTAAACTAGTTCTCTACGTGGATGTCCAGAACCACCTGGTACCAGTGAGGTCCAATCGGTCTCGCTGTTCGCCCAAACTCTACAGTAAACTCGTTGCAGAGCATACACATTTTTTCAGACACTTTCGCCTCAGCATTCTCTACTGGGTCCTCGTTTCTGTTTGCGTACTCAAAACTGTAATAGTGAATCCATCCTCCCGCAGGCTTCAAAGCCAACAGGGCACAGTCAAGCATCTCATACGCTTTTTCGGGCAGCGGCATAAGAACCCTATTGGCAACGTTCTGCAGCCCCTGTTCTATCACCGTTTTTGCGTCTCCTTCGATGGCAACAACCACGTCTGCAACCCTGTTTCGCCGAATGTTTTCGCGAAGATACTGAACCGCATATGGATTAACGTCCACCGAATACACCTTAAGGGGCTGTGAATGCTTGGCGATGGATATAGAATAGCAGCCTACACCAGAGAACATGTTCAAAACAACTTCTCCCTTTTGAACCAGCTTTGCTATCCGCAGCCTTTCATAGGAGAGTCTGGGCGAAAAATAGGCTTTCCGCAAGTCAGTTTTGTAGACGCAGCCATGCTCCTTGTAGATGGTCTCGGTTGTTTTTTTGCCTAAAAGAAACTCTAAACCACGTAGCCGATAATCGCCTGAAACTGAGCTGACTTGGCGCCAAACAGATTTCACTTCCCTGTGAGTGTCCATGATTGCTTCAGCTACGAGTTTGCCGAGGTGGCTCTGAGGCTCTGGAACTCGGACTATGGCGATGTCGCCGACTATGTCAAAGGTTTTGTATATCCTCTTTAGTTGTTGGGGTTCCAGTTTGTCGGCGAGAACCGTTTTCAGGTTTCCTTTCAGTGTGACCATTCTCCAGCAGCAAAACAGAAACTTACGCGGTTATACAGGGTCTTTCGGTTTGTATTTTCCTCTTCCCTTATATTTTCCGCCGTAACGTCTGCTCTTAACCCGTTTCCGGACGGCTTTCTCCTCAGCCTTCTCTGTGTCCATTACGCTTCTTCCCCCAAAAACTCAGCTTCAATCAAAGCATATAAGCGTTAAGTCCTGCACGGCTGGAAACTAGAAATTGCCACACAAAACGATTCGCCAACCTGTACAGGTGGTGGGTTCAGGTTTCACTGACAGCTTACGGCTTTCTCTATGTATCTTTTTAGGGTGGAGAAAACAACTTCGGGGTCGCCAGCTTTTCCAACTAATCCGTTGGCGCCCAGATTAAAGGCTTTGAGAGCTGTTTCTTTGTTGTCTGTTACAGTGAACACAATGAATGGGATGTTGTTGCCGCTTTCTCGAAGCGCTTTCAGAAACTCAAAGCCGTTTGTTAAGGGCATCCGAACGTCGCATACGATTGCGTCAGGTCTGTTGTGTTCCATCTTTTTCTTTGCTTCATCAGCCGAAAAAGCCAACTCGATGTCAAAGTTGCCCTGCATTTTTAGGCACGTTTTTGCGCTCTTCAAGAAGTCTGTGTCATCGTCTACAAAGAGGATTTTGGTGTGTTCTTTCTTGTTTGACGTCTGCATACAAACACAGGTGATGTTAGGTAATAAAACTCTGACGTACACAAAATGTGCTCAATGGAGTGAAAAATGTTAAATAGTGGCACATTGTAACACAGTTTTTGGTTGAGGTGCTAACCATTTCTTGCTAAACGGAAAAAGGAAAACAGTTGGACGTTCATTCAGAATAGATGAAGAATGGCTCAGAGTCTTACATGACGAAGCTGAGAAACAAGGAATCAGCGTCAACGCCATTCTGAACAGGCTACTGCAGAAATACGCTTATCTAAGATACATGCTACGTTACGGCGCAATAACCATAACAAGCAAAGGCTTCTCCGCAATATTGGAATCATGCCCAGAGGATAAAATAAAAGAAAACGGCAGAAACGCAGGTTTAAACATCGCCAGAGACGTTCTTCTGACAATGGGCGTCACACCTAACTACGACTTCGTTATTCTTTTGGTCAAAAAGATTCTTTCCGAGTTTGCAGGATGGTTCGAGTATGATCATCACGTCAAACGTGACAAAGAAATTCTTCATTTACGCCATGACCTGGGAAGAAACTGGAGCATCTACGTTTCTGAGGTGACAAATGCAGCATTCGGCTCTATACTAAAAAAGGATGTTTCAATCGAGCATTCGGAATACTCCGTAACCGTAACAATCAAAAAACAAAACAAAAACGGAATAATTCACACATAAACTGATGGAGCCTCGGGCGGGCTTTGAACCCGCGACCTCTGCCTTACCAAGGCAATGCCCAACCAGACTAGGCCACCG
>Ga0272442_10004709_pt1 | contig 18512 bp, 20 predicted proteins | sample SSMForm2O_FD_200262 | JGI IMG/M metagenome (GOLD analysis project Ga0272442, IMG submission 200262) | Marine sediment archaeal communities from Little Sippewissett salt marsh, Falmouth, MA, United States - SSM-Form-2O | ecosystem: Environmental > Aquatic > Marine > Wetlands > Sediment ... | reverse complement strand
CAGTCTGCCACCTCTTTACAGGTTGCGAACCAGACATCCCCACGCTCCTTAGCATCAACCAAGAGCCGTTCCAGCATATCGAGCCTACTGACCCTACCGATACACTGTGGGTGACAGGTCAAGCCAAAGTATCTTCCTAGTCTATAGATCCCATCCCATTCGGGTTTCCAGAGGTCCCAGACCTGACTTGGGGTCATTCTGTTGGTTTCGAAGTGGGGCCAGTCATCCATAAGCCACTCTACTGGTAGCTCAACTAGCCCTGTGTCTTTGCCTCTCCATTTGAGCATGTATGGCATATCGTTGTCCATGAAGTTGCTATCATACTTGAACCCCATTTCTTGGACCAATTCAAGGGTCCTGTCGCTAATCAGCCAATAAGGCGCCCTGAACCCCTCAGGTTCTACCCCAATCTTCTCAAAAGCAGCCGTAGCCTTAGAGAAAACTCCTCTCTCGCTCTCCATGCTGATCTCGGCCAAGCGTTCATGAAGATATCCATGGGCACCCATCTCATGTCCCCTGCTGACGATCTCCGCACAGCTCTCGGTGAACTGGTCGATGGTCCAGCCGGGTGTGAAGAAGGTTGCCTTTATCTCCAAATCATCTAGTAGGTCCAATATTCTGGGGATAGCTGTATTGGGTGCAAACTTGCCTCTGCTCTGGGCAACGATGTCTAGTGGCGCTCTTCGTATTAGGGCGCTGTTCGAGTCGTAGTCGAAGCTTAGGTTAAAACATGCCTGATATCCATCAGGCCAAAAACCGTCTGTCATAGTAGAAACGTGAGTCATGATGCCTATAAAATCTGTTATTGACGAGACTATTGTGTATTTTTCTGTGATTTTCTAAGTATCAGGGTAGTATTTGATTAAAGAAAAGGATGGACTTTTATCTCTCTAGAAATAAAGTATTAAGTTGACTCAAAATGAGCCAAGACAACATCATATACATTGGACGGAAACCAGCGATGAGCTATGTAATGGCTACTCTCGCGACATTCAATAATAACAATGAGGCCGTCCACTTGAAGGCTAGAGGAAGAGCGATCACCACCGCGGTTGACGTGGCGGAGATCACTAGAAATAGGTACATGACAGGGATGGAGCACCCTGAGATCACCATTGGCACTGAGCAGGTCGAGGATGACAGGGGTATGAGAAATGTCTCCACCATGACCATTATACTGAACAAGGGAGAATCAGTGGTTCCACAGGAGGTCTTTGAACGAAGACCCAGAAGACAATCAAGGGATAGGAGAAGGGACAAGCCTGAGGAAGTAGCCGAGAAGGCACCAGAACCAGAAGTGGTAGAAGAGGCGCCTAAGGAAGAACCTGTGTCGACTGCCGAGGTCTCAGAGATCAAGGGGGTAGGTGAGGCTACTGAGGAAAAGCTTCGTTCTGCTGGCTATGATACAGTAGGTAAGATAGCTACTGCGGAGTCTTTTGAGCTGGCTTTGAAGACGGGTCTCAGTGAGAAACAGGTAGCCAAGATTATCGAGGCTGCTAAAGAGCTCTAGTTTTGGGGGAAATCCCTAAAACCCATTACCGTCTCTGGTCAAGGGATAGTGATGAGAGTATTACAGTTACATTGTAGTGATTTTAATTTCAAGACATTGAAGGAGACTCCTGTAGCGGAGCATCCTGCTTTCCCCAAGGAGGGGGAATATGAGAACGTGCTTGTTTGTTTCACATGTTTTGAGAAGAAGGATGTTAACCGTGAGTCTGAGATCATTGAGCAGTATTGCGAGAACATTAAGACAGATACAGGCAGGATAGGATGCGATACAGTTTTGCTCCATCCGTATGCTCATCTCAGCCACGAGCTGGGCAGCCCAAAAAGAGCAAAGAAATTCATGGCAGACCTAGAAAAAAGACTCCAAGAAGAAGGAATTAACGCCCATAAGAGTCCCTTTGGCTGGTACAAGGCGTTTGGGTTGACCTGTAAAGGACATCCCTTAGCTGAAGCGTTTAGGGAGTATTAGGGGAATACTTTCCCCGGGTTCATTATACCGTTGGGGTCGAAAACGTTCTTTATTCCTTTCATCAATTCGACCTGTTTGTCTCCTACCTTCATTGGTAGATATTGTTTCTTTGTGTAGCCCAATCCGTGTTCTCCGCTGATGGTGCCACCGAGTTTCATGCTGATCTCTATGAGTTCCGCTATGGCTTCCTCAAGGATTATAGGCCATTCCTCGTCTGATTGATCTTGTCTTACGACGCTCCAATGAATGTTGCCGTCGCCTGCGTGACCAACCGCACTAACCAGCACCCCATATTTATCTTCTAGAGGCATGGCTTTCTCCACGAACTCAGGTATCGTGCTTCGTGGAACACAGATGTCTGCTTCATCGGACTCGTAGAAAGCAGTGTAGGCGTCTGCCATTGCTTTGCGTGCGTCCCAGAGGTCATCCTGTTGTTTCTGGGTTTCAGCCAAGTATACCTCGGCTGCGCCTAGTTCGAGGCATGCTTCTCCCGCGGTCTCCAGTGCTTTTTCTAGCTCATCATCACTATTGGATTCTACGCCTACAAGCAGGTAAGCTGGATGACTGTTGTCTGGTAGTTTGCGTTCAATATAGCGCTCGATGGTTACTATTGCATGTTGTGTGAGAAACTCTAATGCGAATGGATTGACCCTGCGTTTGATTATCTCACTAACGGCGTTTGCAGCGTCTTCTACTGACTCGAATGGCGCATAGATTAATGCAGTCTTCTGTGGCATAGGAATGAGTCTGAGGATTGCCTTGGTTACTACTCCGAGAGTACCTTCACTACCTATGATGAGGTCTATGAGGCTGTAGGCAGTGCTGTCTTTAACCGTTTTTCCACCTAGATTGATAATCTCGCCTGTGGGTAAGACTACTTCTAAGCCGTTTACGAAGTCTCTTGTGACTCCGTACTTCATGGCGCGCATGCCACCTGCGTTTGTGTTAATATTTCCACCGATACTTCCTGAATTCTCACCGGGATCTGGCGGGTATAGGAGCCCTATTTCCTCAGTTTTTTCGTGGACGTCCATAACGAGAACACCAGACTCGACTGTAATCATCAGGTTTTCTTCATCTAGCTCAATAATCTTGTTCATGTGCTCCATGTTAAGAGCGATACCACTGTAGACGGGATGGTTGGCCCCGCTTAGCCCTGTCCTGCTTCCCTGTGGTGTTACTGGTATCTTGTGCTTGTTAGCATACATCATCAGCTCTGATACTTGCTGTGTGGTGTGCGGACTGACTACAATAGTTGGTGGGTGGGGTTCAAGAGGAGACTCATCAATACTATGTCTCTCTATGTCCTCTGGGGTAGAGGAGACATTCTCCTCTCCAACTATTGCCTCAATATCGGCTCTTATTTCAGGTAGTATCTCTGTGTAACTAGGCACTATTACTATGCTCCTTAATCTTCTCTATGAGACGGGGAACGACCTCATATAAATCCCCAACCGCTCCGAGGCTGGAAATCTTGAAGATAGGGGCTTCCGGGTCCTTGTTAACCGCTATTATTACATCGCTGGTCTTCATACCTGCTTGATGCTGGACTGCTCCACTGATCCCACATGCCACATAGACTTGTGGTCTCACGGTTCTGCCGCTTAGCCCTACTTGGTGCCTGTAATCGATCCAACCCTCATCTACTGTGGGTCTTGATGCGCCTACTGCTCCACCTAGGGTATTGGCTAGTTCTTCCATGAGTTTGAATCCGCTTGGTTCACCCATGCCGAGACCGCCTGAGACGATGATATCTGCATCGGTGATGCTTAGCTGTTCAGCGGCTTCCTCGAAACCGATAACCTTGATCCTGTCAGTTAGTTTACTGATGTCTACAGGTTTCTTGATGATTGCGCCCTTGGGGTTCTCTACTTTCTTGGCTTCGGGGAACATCTTGTATCTGACAGTAGCCATCTGTGGATTACTATTTGGCGTAATGATAGTAGCCATGATATTACCACCATAGGCTGGACGTGTCTGCTGGAGTAGCCCTGTCTCGGGGTCTATGTCCAAGCTTGTGCAGTCAGCTGTGAGTCCTGTCTTGAGTTTGGCTGCTACTCTTGGCCCCATGCTTCTTCCGATGCTGGTGGCTCCTACGAGGAATATGCTTGGAGTTTCATCTTTGCAGCACTGGGCTAGGACATCAGTGTAAGGATCATCCCTGAACTGTTTCAGGTCTGGGTGATCATATACGAATACCTTGTCGGCGCCTCGATTGATGAGTTCCTCAGATGCCTTATCCAGTTCACTACCAACGATAACTGCGTAGACTGGTTCAGTTAATTGGGCTGCTAGCTCCTGTGCCTTGCCCAGAAGCTCATATGATACCTTGTGGAGTTCTCCTTGGCTCATCTCAGCGTAGACCATTACGCCCTTACCTTTGCTGACTTCGGTGGTCTCTGTCTCGCGCATGATGATGGCGCTTACTGGGCAGACATCGATGCATTGTCCGCAGACGCGGCAAGCCTCTGTGATGTATGCTTTGCCGTCGCGCATCTCGATTGCCCCAAAGGGACAAACAGACAAACATTCCTCGCAGCCGTTGCAGTCGCTTGTTACGTATACTGGTGCTTCACTCATCTAGATCACCTTACACTCCAGTAGTTTACTGAAGATCGCCTCAACAAGCTCATCCGTGGTTCCCTCGACTACCTCGCCTGCCTCATGGGTCTCTGGCTCGAATATCTTGACTACCCGGGTGAAGCTACCGTCCAAACCGATCTCCTTGGGATCAATGCCCAAGTCATTGTTGGTGATCTCTTTGATCTCGGCTTTTTTCGCCTTGAGTCTGCCTCTTAGTGTGGCTAGTCTGGGTTGATTAATGTCTTTACTTACGGAAAGAAGAAGGGGTAGGGGTGCCTCAAGCGTCTCAATACCATCATCCATGATTCGCTTGAGTGTAACTTTGCCGTCCTTGATCTCTGATACCTCGTTGACATAACAGACATGGGGGATCCCCATGTGCTCAGCCATCTCTGGACCAGTCTGACCAGTATCTCCGTCAGTGGTCTTGAGCCCAGTGATAATCAAATCATAACCGCCCATATGTTCAATGGTCTTGGCGAGGGTAAGGCTGGTCGCCCAAGTATCTGCCCCCGCGAATGCCCTATCTGTAGCTAGATAACCTTCATCAGCGCCCATTGCTATGGCGTCCCTGAGGGCATCTGCTGCCCAGGGAGGACCCATTGTTAGTACTTTTACTGTGCCGCCGTGGGTTTCCTTGATTTTTAGCCCTTCTTCTATGGCGTATTCGTCGAAGGGGTTGATGACTGCGGCTACGCCTTCTCTTTTGAGTCTTCCTGTTTCTTCGTCGAAGTCTACTTCTGTGGTCTCGGGGACCTGTTTGATGCAGACTATGATGTTTAAGCCTTCACTCATAGGTATCACATTATTTAATTTAATTAGATGGATTGATACCGGTATAAAAAAGGGTGGCTTATGTCGAAGGAGTTTTCAACGCTTGTTTAATATCAAGGTGTATGAGGCTCAAGGTACAGGATGTCTTGGAATCAAAGAACATCCAGTACAGGATTATCGAACTCAAAGAGAGGGCTATAACCGTTCAAGACGTCATAAAGTATAGCGAAGAGTATATTAACTCAGAGGAAATCTGCAAGACAATACTTGTAAAGAGAAAAAAAGAGTACTATGCATTGTTTCTCAGGGGTGCAGACAAGATAGATTTTAAAAAACTAAGAGGTTTGATTGGCAAGACCAGTATCGCCTCTAGAGATGAGGTGCATATGGTTTCTGGAGTTAATCCGGGTGCAGTCTGTCCATTATTGCTGGATGTTCCCGTCATTGTAGATCAACGTGTTTTGAGCCTTGATAAGCTGAATTTTGGCTCTGGGAACCATCTTTATGGGGTTGAGATTGCATCTGTTGACCTCGCTAAGGTTCTTGATTACCGGTTGGCGGATGTTGCCCAGTGAAATGCAATAAATTTATACATTACGTCATATTTATGACATACCGATAAGAAAATAAGTCAACAAAGTACAGCATACAGAGAAAAACCACCGAGGCTCAATATGACACCCAAGAAAAAACCAACCAAGAAAGAACTCCAGAAACGCGTCGAGGAACTAGAAAAAGAACTGCAAGACGCAGCCCAGCAGTCAGCTAAATACCTGAGCCAGTTGAAATACGCCAAAGCAGATCTAGAAAACGTTCAGAAACAGAACCAGAAAAGACTCATAGACGTAATGGACAGAGCAAATGGTGAACTATTGGAGAAACTCCTGCCTTTCGTGGATGAACTGGATATCCTGTACAGTAAGGATGCTGAGAAGCAGAAGCTGGTAGAGGGTGTGAAGATGGTTCACGGGAAGCTCTTGAAGCTATTGGAGTCAGAGGGAATAACCCAGATAGAGGCTGTTGGGGAGAAATTCGATCCATTCAAGCATGAGGCGATAATGGAGGTTGAGACCCTAGATGTGCCTGATGGGTTTATAGCGGAGGAGATCAGGCGTGGATACACTTTCAAGGACAAGGTGCTTAGGGCGAGCGTGGTGAAGGTGGCGAGAGCCCCTGATGTTGTTGAGATAAAAATAGAGGATAATCAAGATGAGTGAAACTAAAAGAGAAAAGATCATAGGCATAGACCTAGGAACCACAAACAGCGCGGCAGCTGTAATGATGGGCGGAAACTCAGCGGTAATACCAAGCGCTGAGGGCCCAACGGTAGCGGGAAAGATGTTCCCAAGCGTAGTAGCCTTCACAAAAGATGGACAACTACTGGTAGGAGAAGCGGCAAGGAGGCAGGCTATCACTAACCCGGAGGGAACCATACGCGAGGCAAAACGCCACATGGGTACTGATCGCAAGATCACACTGCAGGGTAAGGACTATACACCACAGCAGATCAGCGCTTTCATACTACAGAAGATATTGAGGGATACTGAGGCTTATCTGGGGGAGAAGGTCACCAAGGCGGTCATCACGGTGCCTGCTCACTTCAATGATAACCAGAGACAGGCTACAATCGATGCAGGTGAGATCGCGGGTCTGAGTGTTACGAGGATTGTGAATGAGCCTACTGCTGCAGCGTTGGCTTATGGCTTAGACAAGGTTGATCAGGATATGAAGATACTTGTCTTCAGCTTTGGCGGCGGTACAAACGATACCACTATCATGGACTTTGGTGGTGGCGTATTTGAGGTACTCTCTACCAGCGGTGACACCCAGACTGGTGGAGCAGATGTTGACAAGGTCATAATGGATTATCTGGTCGCCGAGTTCAGGAGCGAGACTGGGATCGATTTAACCAATGATATGAAGGCTATGGCTAGGCTCAAGGAATCAGCCGAGAAAGCCAAGATAGAGCTAAGCAATCTAATGACGACAGATATTGATCTACCATACATCGCGATGAACGCGGACGGTCCCCAGAATCTTCATATTACCATGACGAGGGCTAAGCTGGAGCAGTTAGCTGCCCCTATTGTGGAGAAGATCAAGGAGCCCATCAGGCGAACCATACGTGACGCTGGGCTCTCATCAGGGCAGATAGATAAACTGGTTCTCTTCGGTGGTATGACCAAGATGCCGCTGGTCCAGAGGACGGTAGAAGGACTCGTGGGCAAGAAGATGGAACGTGGCGTTGACCCCATGGAATGTGTAGCTGTTGGAGCCAGTATCCAAGGAGCGGTATTAGCAGGAGAAATCGATGATATTGTATTGCTGGATGTTACCCCATTGAGTCTCGGAGTCGAGACCCTAGGTGGAGTCTTGACCAAGATCATCGACAGGAACACGACAATTCCAACCAAGCAGACCAAGATATTCAGCACAGCCGCAGACATGCAGACAGCCGTAACCATTAACGTACTTCAAGGAGAGCGAGCCATGGCCAAGGATAACATTAGTCTGGGGAGCTTTAATCTTGGGGGGATCCCGCCAGCACCTAGGGGTGTGCCACAGATCGAGGTCACGTTTGATATCAACGCTGATGGCGTATTGAATGTATCAGCAAAAGACCTTGGTACAGGCAAAGAGATGAGCATCAAGATACAAGCATCCACAAAGCTCAATGACGCGGATAAGGACAGGATGGTCAGGGAAGCCGAGGAATACGCTGAGGCTGATAAACAGCTCAAAGAGGAAATTGAGACTCGTAACCAAGCAGATACACTAGCTTATAGTACTGAGAAGATGCTTGGGGAGCTTGGGGACAAGATACCTGGAGACATCAAGGGCAAGATACAGAGCAGTCTGGAGAGTCTAAAAACCGCCATAAAGGATGGTAGCATCGCAGATATCAAGGCAAAGATGGATGAACTGCAGAAGGTTTCTCAGGAGGCTGGTGAGGCTATCTATAAGCAGAGCGCAGAAGCTCAGCAGGCTGCAGGTGGGCCTCAGACTCCTCCACCGGGAACGGAGTCTCAGCAGGAGCCGGGCAAGAAGACGGTTGATGCTGATTATCGTGTAGTGGATGATGAAGAGGAAAAACAGTAACTCTGTTCTATTTTTGGGTTCTTTTTCTATACTCCTTAACCCTTTTTCAATAAACCCCATTGTTTAGGTCTAGATATGGTCTACCTCAAGAAGAAGGACTACAAGAAGGAGAAAATGGTGCTCATAACAGGCACTGTAATGATATTTATCGCAGCCATCGCTGGTACCCAGTTCACAGTATTAGGTAGAGTATATATTGAGAAACTCAAGTTCATGGAGAATAAGGGATACGAGTTAAACGGTAGCGTACCTTGGAGCGATTATGATACATGGGTTCAGGATATAAACACTGAAACTTTCAGGGGTAAGATGGCTGATGATGTTCGTGAGGTCATGGACTGGATGGAGTGGTATGGATTATTGAAGGAAGCGGAGAAGGCGCCTATCTATGATGAAAGCCTCTTTGGTCCTGTGCATTATTGTGATGAGAGCTATTGTCTCTGGTTCATTACTGTTGATAGCCGGATAGCTGATGGAAAAGGGCACATCCAGACTTATGTGATATTCCCAGAGTAGCTATAGCCAACTGCTTTTATCGATTTCCTCGATAACTTCATCCAATAGGTCTCTGAACTCAATAAGTTGTTCCATGGTTACATCAACGCTGATGGAGTCAATTCGTTGTTTTCGTATTTCCTCGATTGTCATCTGGAGCACCATGTTGGTGTCTTCGTCTATTGGTAGACTGAAGTAGATGCGTTTCATCATCAATATTCGGGGTGTCTTGTTATTATCCCCTTCTGAGGAAGCTACTGGTTTGGTAACGTTTATACCCGAGTTTCATTGAGAAAAAGCGAAAGAGGCGCCCACATGACAGAAAAAAGAGACTACTACGAGGTTCTAGGAATAGACAGGAACGCCTCACAAGACGAGATAAAGAAAGCCTTCAGAAAGCTAGCGTTCAAGTACCACCCAGACCGGAACAAGGAAGCTGATGCAGAGGAAAAGTTCAAGGAGATAAGTGAAGCATACGCGGTTCTAAGCGATGACCAGAAGAAAGCCCAGTATGATAGGTTTGGGCACGCAGGTATCAGCGGAGCATATAGCCAAGAGGATATCTTCAGGGGAGCAGATTTCAGCAGTATATTCCGTGATATGGGTTTCGGGGATGATATCTTCAGCAGGATATTTGGCAGCATGTTTGGGGGAGGCTTTGGAGGATTCCAGACCACTCGCAGACGAAGTGGACCACCTCGGGGAAGGGATATCGAGACACGTATAGAGATTACCTTGGAGCAGGCTGCGTTCGGGGCTGAGGTTGAGCTAAGCATCAACAGGGCTGAGAAATGCAGCAAGTGTGGCGGAGACGGCGCTGAGCCGGGACATGATGTTGTCACTTGTCCACAATGTGGTGGTAGGGGTCAGATTCAGCAGCGAACCCAGAGCCTCTTTGGTTCCATGATTACTGTGACGACTTGTCCAAGGTGTCAGGGTAGGGGTAAGGTGCCTGAGCAGAACTGCAGTAAATGTGGCGGGAATGGGTTGGAGAACAAACGCAGGACGCTCAGCATAAATGTTCCAGAGGGTATCGAGGATGGGGTCTACATGACGCTCAGGGGTCAGGGTGATGCTGGTTCCTATGGTGGTCCCAATGGTGATCTGTATGTTGGTGTCAGGATCAAGCCCCATAAGGAGCTTATCAGGCGTGGTAGCGATGTCATTTATGAGGCTGAGATATCTTTCCCTCAGGCGGCTTTGGGTGCTGAGATAGAGGTTCCTATTTTGCGGGGTAAGGATAAGTTGAGTATTCCTTCGGGTACCCAGAACGGTGATATTCTGAGGCTGAAGGGAAAAGGTATTCCCAGCAGGTATGGCAGAGGAGACCAACTAATCCATATCACTGTGAAAGTGCCTAAGCGGCTCAACCGAAAACAGAGAGAATTAATTGAGCAGCTTGATGAAGAACTTGGTAAGAAAAGAGGATTATTCGGTTAGCGTCTATCGATTAACTCTTTGACGCCGGGTCCTGTACCGATCAGGGTCACAGGTAAGCCTATTTTTTCCTCGATCTCCTCGATGAATGCTTTTGCTTCATCAGGTAGACTATCATAGTTGTTTGAGCCAGCGATCTCAGGGTACAGTATATCCATCTTGGTAACTGCTAGCTGGGTGGCTCCATTTATCATGGCTGCACGTTTAGCCAGCTTATAGTTGAAGGGCGCTGCCCTGCGTTGACGCCCCGTGACTGTCCCATACTCGTCCCATCCGCGCTTCTTGGCTTCCTCAAAGCTTATCTCACCTTCTAATGGACCTTCACCTACTCTGGTTACGTATGCCTTACAGACCAAGACAACCTCATCGACTCTTGTGGGTCCGACGCCTACATCGCTACATACAGCGGCTGCGCATACGTCCTTGCTTGTGACAAAGGGGTATCCGCCGTGGAATAGGCTGATGTAGGTTCCCTGTGTACCTTCCAACACAACGTTTTCACCCCGGTCCAACGCCTCATTGACCAAGGTAGGAACATCCTTGAGATACTTTTTTAGTTCAGGTATCTCACGAGCCATCTTTGCAGTCCTATATGCCCTGTCAGCGTTACATGGACCTGTGCCTGTTCCTGTGGTGCCTATCTTTTCTTTGAGGTATCCTTTGCTGTCTTCTTCGATGTGTTTCTGCTCTATTATGGCGCATTGGGGGTCTAGTCCAAACCGGTTTTTTATGCCGGTTACCTCGATCTCTTTGAGAAGAACTTCTGGGTTAACTAGTACGCCGGGTCCTATGAGTTGGAGGGTTCGATCGTTTACGAAGCCGCATGGGACCATCCTTAGCTTGTACTTGACATTGTCCTTGACTACTGTGTGTCCTGCGTTTGGTCCTACTCCTCCTCTTGCGACTACTGCGGCGTCCTCTGATACCGCGAGGTATGATACGATCTTTCCTTTTCCACCGTCTCCGAAAAATCCGTCTACAACAATACTACAGCTCATATGCTCACCGAGCCGATCATCCCACCATAACTATTGATTTAAGTTTAACGCATATAGAGGCTTTTACAATACATAGTTTTAACAGAAATGTGTTAATAAATGTGGCATAGATTCGTATGGTTTGACAGGGGAATAAATCCTATTCTAGGTCAATGATTTTATGTCCATTCTGTGTATTAGTCTCGAATACATTGAATCCAATTGAATTGATTTCTGGAGAAAGAATAATTGAACTCACCAAGACCCTAGTCGAGATTCCTTCCGAGACTGGAAAAGAGAAGGCGATAGGGGACTGGATGATAAATTTCTTCGAGAAACTGGGATTAAGCGAGATCACAAGGCTTCCGGTCGAGGAGGCGGGAGATACAGTATTTGCTGTTCTCAAGGGCGGGGATGGACCCAAGATGATGCTGAATTTCCATATTGATACCTTTGATGCCTTTGAGGGATGGGAGACACCTCCATTCAAGGTAGTCGAGAAAGGTGACCGTATCTATGGGCTTGGAGCCCATGATATGAAAGGAGGGACAGCATGTGCATTGGCTGCGCTTGAGGCAATCGTAGGATCAGGGATAGAGCTTGGCGGAGACTTAATTGTTAGTGGCACAAGTGACGAAGAGTACTGGAGCAGGGGAGCCCACGAACTCATCAAAACAGGTATACTCAAGGACTGCAAATATTGCATCGTACCAGAGCCATCAGACCACGCTACGATATTAATTGGTCAGCTTGGTAGGCATGTCTTCAAGCTCAGGTTCTACGGTAGCTCGGTGAGCGCTGCCTATGATGAGGGGGTTAATGCGGTTGTTGATGCTGCGAAGGTGGTGGCTGAGTTTGAGAAGCATAAGCCTGATGGGTTCGGGTTTATGCCTGAGTATGGTATGCGGGGATCACTTTGTGTTACTGGGTTGCATAGTGGTGGTGATAAGATATATGTGCCTGAGCTGGCTGAGGTGACTATTGACCGGCATATATTGCCGGGTCAGACGGTTGAGGAGGCTGCCCAGCAGATACGTCAGATCATACTAGAGGCGGATATCAAGGGGCGATATGAGTTGACATGGGACGAAAGACCCACTCCTGCGCCGACCAGCTTCATTACTCCACCCGACTCATTGTTCGTCAAGACTGCCAAGAGAAACCTTGAGGCTATGCTTGGACAGGATGTGCGTTTGGCGTTGGCTAGGAGTGTGGCTGATACCAATCATATCGCGGTTCATGGCGGAGTACCAACTATAATCATGGGTCCAAGCGGGGGTAATACCTGTGAGGCTAATGAGTGGGTAGACAAGGAATCGCTCCTTCAGATTGCTCGCGCTATCACAAAAACCGTTCTGGACTTGATGGACGTATAGGTATTTTTACGACTTTTCACTAATCTACTATAACTGTGAACAAGCGGTCAATATAAAACGGGTTCATATTTCATCCAAAATCCATTAACCCAAAGGGGGGGAGGGGGGGTCAACACATCCCAGCCCCAGAACCGCCTCCAAGCATAAAAGGACCCCTAAAAAAGCTTCTTTAGGATCCAAATAGGTACAAAATCGTACTTTTTAACCGGTAAATCATGACAAAAAACGTCAAGGTAAGAAAATTCTAAGTGTCACCGAGACCAAAAAAGGAGACATGAGGCTTAAAAGACGACTCGAATACAGCGCAGACGCAACGTGGAACCATGAATCAGGGGGAACCGCCAAGGTAGACGGCTTCACTATAGACTTCGACACCCCCCATGAACACGGAGGAAACGAGACCGCCCCCTGTCCAGACCAGTTATTCATGACCAGCCTAGCAGGCTGCATCATTAACACCTTCAACTATTACCGAGTCATGCTAGACGCCGATACACAGGACGTCAAGGTGAATGTATCCTCAGACATAGAGCTAACCAAGGTAGACGGCTACAGGGTAACAGGCATCAACATAGCTCTACAGGTCTGGACCGACGAGGAAAACCATATACTCAACACGAAATGCGCCCAGCGAGCCATAGACTACTGCCACCTCACCAAGAGCATAGAGGAAGCCATACCCATTGAGACCAGCATCGAGGTTCATTTAGAGTAAACATTATCCCAGTATAGATCATCTCCATAGTATCTTGAACACAGTAGGAATCCTCATCATAGGAAACGAGATACTGGACGGCGTCATACTCGACACCAACAGCCAATGGATAATACAACAATTAAAACCACTAAACTACACGGTAGCCGAATCCATAACGGTAAGAGACGATACAGCTGAGATCGCCCTAGCCATCAACAGGATGCACCAAGACCACATCAACATGGTAATCACTACAGGCGGACTGGGACCCACCTATGACGACATGACCCTCCGCGGAGTAGCAGAAGCATTCAACCTACCCATGGAACTAAACCCCACAGCCTACAGCATAGTTGAACGCCAGTACAGGCATTACTATGAACGAGGCGTCGTGGACACCCCAGAGATAACAGATGCAAGACGTAAGATGGCAGTATTCCCACAAGGAGCCACTCCACTGGATAACAGGGCGGGGGGAGCCCCAGGAGTCCTACTGGACAAGGGAGACATCAGCATAGTAAGCCTACCCGGTGTACCAAGCGAACTCAAATGGATATTCGAGAACCAGTTAAAACCTATACTCAAGGAAAAGATGCAAGGACACTATTACGAGAAGTTAATCCACCTGAACCTACGAGACGAGTCAACCCTAGCACCCTTGATAGATGAGGCGATGAAAACAGACTCTGGAGTATATATCAAATCCATGGTCAAACCCTACGGCGAAGCGGGAATAAGACTCTGGATAAGCGCCCACGGCGAAGACCCAGAGGAAATTATGCAACGAGTGGATAAGATAGCAGAACTACTCACAGAGCTTACCCGGGATCAGGTTTACACGGATTAACCCTAGTATCTATATCTATGAACCGCGTCAAGCAATGGTGAGCGTCCCCCAGTGAAACCCACAGAACTCAACATACCCAAGATTGTCCAACAGAAAATACTGGACAGAGGAATAGACGAACTCTATCCACCACAAGAGGACGCCATCAAGACAGGAGTACTAGACGGTAAGAACCTAGTATTAGCAAGTCCCACTGCCAGCGGAAAGACTCTTATCGCTGAGTTATGCGCCCTCAAACACGTATTGGAACGAGGGGGAAAAGTACTCTATCTCACACCCCTCAGAGCACTCACATGGGAAAAATACGAGGAGTTCCAAGAATACACCGACATCGAGAAGCCTGATGGGAAAAAGATCAGGGTAGGGGTAAGCAGCGGAGACATGGATAACAGCAGCCCATGGTTACAGGCTTATGATATCGTAATCACTACCAACGAGAAATGCGACAGCCTACTCAGACACCGCAGCCCATGGATGACAGGCATCAGCCTAGTAATCGCTGATGAAATACATCTTATAGGAAGTGATAGGGGTCCCACACTGGAAGTGAGCCTAGCTCGACTCCGCCAGATGAGCCCAGATATTCAGATATTAGCTCTGAGCGCCACCATCAGTAATACATTTGAGATCGCTGAATGGTTGAAAGCCGAGAGTGTCACCACTGACTGGAGACCAGTCGAGCTAAAGGAAGGAGTAGCCCTCGGAAGCCACATCAACTTCAGGGACGGACAAGTTCAAGGAATCGAGCAGTACCATAAACAAGACCCGGTAAACCTAGCCCTCAACAGCATCGACAACGGGGGACAAGCCCTCATCTTTGTTGAGAGTCGTAGAAGAGCCCAGAGCACAGCACGAACCACGGGAAACGCACTCAAAAAAAGACTCAGCCGGAGAGAACAGACAGAACTCCACAGGATAGCCGCGGATATCAGTAGCCACGGAGAGAAAACAAGGTTAACAGATGACTTATCCGAGATAGTCTCTAAGGGTGCTGCCTTCCACCACGCTGGTTTGAATAGGGATCACAGGCGAATAGTAGAGACCGCATTCAAAGAGGGGTATATCAAGATACTCAGCGCCACACCCACACTAGCAGCAGGAGTAAACCTACCAGCCAGAACAGTCGTAATAGGAAATTATCGACGCTTCATGCCCGGGTATGGCATGCAGCCCATCAAAGTAATGGAGTATAAGCAGATGAGCGGCAGGGCAGGACGCCCCCAATATGACAAAGAAGGTGTCGCGCTACTCATCGCCAGCAGCGAGGATGAGCAAGACTTCCTCATGGAGGACTATATTCTCAGTAACCCTGAGAGGATCGATAGCAGGCTAGCACAGGAATCAGCATTAAGAGGACATACACTTGCTGCTATTGCAGCTGATTATGCTCATAGCGAGAACAGCCTGCTGGATTTCTTTGGTTCAACCTTCTACGGGTATAATTATCCTACGGCTGGTATCAAGCTCATTCTAAGGGGAATACTCCGCTACCTAAACCGGGAGGAAATGATCAAATACGAGGGCGATCACCTCGTTGCTACGGATTTTGGGCGCAGGGTAAGCGAGTTATACATCGATCCATTGACCGCTGTTGTGCTTCGGGATGGTCTTAAACATGGGGCACTGGATATTACTGATTTCACATGGCTTCACCTTATCTGCCACACACCAGATATGCGACCCATCCTGAGACCAAGGAGAAAAGATTTCGAGCTCGTGGAAAACTATCTAGAAGATCACAGGGACGAGATAGCCATCCACCTGAGCCAAGGCTATGACTATGTTGATTATGAGGACGCTCTAGGAGAAGTAAAGACAGCCATGGTGCTTGAGGCATGGATAAGCGAGGTATCAGAAAACGATCTCCTAGAAAGATACAATGTTCAACCCGGTGACAGATACAGTGCAGTAACCAACGGAGAATGGCTCCTATATTCGGCTCATGAACTCGCCAAGATACTCGGTATGCCTGAGCCCAGAAGACATTTGATAGAGCTTAGAAACAGGGTCAAACACGGGGTCTCAAAGAAACTACTGCCACTGGTAAGGCTCAAAGGGATTGGAAGAGTCCGCGCACAGGTTCTATTTAACTCAGGATTCACCACCACAGCCAAGCTAAAACGAGCCAACCTCAGACAATTAACAGCATTACCCCTCATTGGTCCAAAACTAGCCAAGACCATCAAGGAACAGGTTGGTGGGGTCGTGGATGAGCTAGAATGGAAACGACTGGACACAGTTTTAGCTGAGCAAAGTAGCCTCACCAGCTTCATCGAGGAAGAACCCGAGGAAGAAGAGAAACTAATAGAACCTTGATTGGAGATTAATTTCTTGAAATCACAAGGATAATCGAAGACTCCGTGAGAAAATATCTAAATTCACCATAACTTTTGCACAATAGTATCGGGTTTTAATAGTAACACTGGTATATACCCTCGATCCGGTAAAAATAATATTCATACAGCTTGGTTTCTAGCATGACTGAGTCTAAACTCTGGTACTGCAAATGTTGCCAAAAAAAGACTTCTCATAATTTAATAAACTACTATGATGGCACAGTTGTGATGGAGTGTAAAGTCTGCCGTTTCAGAGAATTGACTACAAAAGGATATAATTATCGTAGCTATGAGAGAGAAATCGCTAAAGATATAAGCACTATAAAATATCCGATTTAGCGCGTAAGATCATTTTTTACGAAATAATGTGTGAAAAAGTACTTATTGACCCTTATTATGCTTGAGCCAAGAACCAGAAGAAAAGTAACCTCCTAAAGAATAGCACTATCTTTTTCATTCGTTCACAGGTATTTTTTCCGTTTTTTCAGGTTAAGATCAATTGATACTTGTTAAGATCAGTCGGAGTTACTTTGTTCTTTTACAGCGACGACGTATGAGGTCTGACACCAGCAATCGACCAGATGAAAATGGTTCAACAAGAAAACATCCTAGATCTGAAAGGAATTCTATACCATTACTGTGTTAGAAACATACCCATATGTGGAGTAAGCGTAGCTACCATGATTCACGAGTACGGGCACCTAATATGCTCAAAGATACTTGAATTCAATGGCTACATCAAATCAGAAGCATTAACCTCAGTATATCCAGTAACTATACCAGATGGCATTCATCTAACTCTATTCTACCTTAGCGGGGGATTACTTCAATTCCTCGTCTTTGGTCTGATGAGTCTACAAGGAAAAGACAAGGGAATCAATATTGCCAATAGGATGACAGCAGTTATTGGCTTAATTGAGGCTATAGTTGAACCCATTCAGAGTCTCAGGTTAAGCGGCGTGGGCGCCTGTATTGGGATCATACTTGCTTTTGTCTATCTAGCATATGAGATAACTAGAATCAAATCAACACATTAGATTACTTTTAATAATATCTGATAGTTTACTGATATACATGTCACTGGATGATACACCCGGCTACATACTCAGGGTAAGCCACGATGACTGGGTCCAGCAGATATACGAGATAAACAAATACTACAGCGGCATCATGCGCCACTGGAGAATAGGCACACCAATACTACTAGCCAAAAAAACTGAAGTCGGAGACAGCTTCCTCGGCTACGGCATCACAGATAAAGTAGAAATGCTATGGGAGATTATATATAAAATTGTCGTCAATTGTACCGTTTAGAGGCTCTGAAGCGTTCTTTTTTTTATTTTCTCTATTGATGATGGTTGCTTTATGGTCCGAATGAATAATTATTGGATATTTTGTAGTTATGCTGTATATATATTCAAATATAAATAAAATATATATCAAAAAGGATGTAATTGGGAATATCTTTTGAAAATATAGACGATTATATTGTACCTAATTATGGATTAGATATTAAAAATTTAAATGAATTTGTTATCAACGCGCGCGCGATAACATCAATATGAGTCTAGGCGCGCGCTATGAGACGCCCATTCCTTTAAAACCGCCACGGACTTCGTTTCGCTTTGCGTTATTTTCTAAGTTGTTTTGTTTTTGGCTTCTGATTGTTATAAGCTTCTTTAGAACTTCAACTAGGAAGGGATCTGGGTCTTCAGAAATTTTACGTTTAATATCAATAATTTTGGAATCCAAGTCTTGTAAATCCGCGTTGGTGAGGTTCTTCATTTTATTTCACTTTTTTAGCTTATTATGGAGGAATACTCAAAAACAATTAGGGAATACCTTCGAGAAGTGTATTCATACCTCTTTTGTTTTTGAGTTCCCAAGCCTCCAAACTAATTAGATATACTTGTGAA
>Ga0272442_10004708_pt1 | contig 18514 bp, 23 predicted proteins | sample SSMForm2O_FD_200262 | JGI IMG/M metagenome (GOLD analysis project Ga0272442, IMG submission 200262) | Marine sediment archaeal communities from Little Sippewissett salt marsh, Falmouth, MA, United States - SSM-Form-2O | ecosystem: Environmental > Aquatic > Marine > Wetlands > Sediment ... | reverse complement strand
AGTTCGAAAAATCATAAAAATAGTCTATTCCTGGATTTCCATTTGTTGGGCCTGTTATTTCAGGTGCTTCTGGTGGTTTATTAATTGGCCTTGTTGCTGTTGCAATATACGTTCTTCTTTTCCATTTTTCGTTTATATCATGTCCTGCATTATAAGCTAGAATGTATCTTCCATATTCCTCATCTATAAGAAGAGTTGGTGTTCTTTGAAAACCTGAGGCAGGAACGCCTTCTGGATGCTGACCAGGTGCAATAATTGGATTATCTGGATGACCAATCCAGGTATCTCCCCAATCAGGAGACCAGTAATATGCAAGATGTCCAAAACCTGCATAATTCTGATTTGATACTGTAAGTATCATATGAACACCATCAGCACGCTCGTCGCCTGTACAATGAGCTTGCCAAGATCCTCTAAAAGAAAAACCCTCAGGATAAGGTTGAGACCATCTATAAGCAGGATTGCTTGGATTGGATGGATCAAATGTAGGAACTGGATTTTTTGTCCAATTGGTTTTACCATCCTCACTATCTGCATAAGATATTCTCCAGTTCCAATAAGAACCAGGAGAACCATGTAATCCTCTATAAAAAAGACGGACCATCCCTTGTGTTCCTATGTGAGGTATCCAAACTGGAGTTGGTTCAGACAGTCCTCCTTTTATAATACCATTTTGGTTCCAACCCTGCTCCCACCAGTACTCAGCAACCAACATATTTTCATAGGACTGGTCAAAAGGAACACCAATTGCAGGTGGGGCATCACTAGTTGCAACTTGTATTGCACCCTCCCAACCAGGTAATCCTTCCCACTCTGGATGCAGGTGTTTTGTACCAGGCCTAACAGTATTATAAAGTAAATGTTCACCAGTTATTGGATGCTGTATATAACCAGGTGTATCAGTATGATCCCAAGCAGGACCAGGATAAGGCCCTCCGGGTTGAACAAGAGGTGTATATTTTATCTTTGTAACAGGATTATAGCCTAATGACCAATCACTAAGAACCTCTTCTTCTAAAGGATGATCTGTCATATAGGTTTCGTGATAACTATGATACAATAGTTTAATCATATCATCCTGAATAAATATAAATTCCTCACCAACAATACCCCCCCAATCCCCATAGAGATGTGTCTGATATTCAGGATAATCAGGATGAGGAGCTGTAATAAAACCAATAGGTGTGAAATATGGCCATTCTCCCATTGGACCATCTGATGTATAGTATTTTTTAGGAATCTCCCAAATCTTAATATTTCCTATATCATTAACCTTTAAACCACTAATTATTGCATGATTACTTGATATTACTAATAATAGAGTTATTAATACAATTAATACTGATTTTTTCATAATGTTAATTCCCTATATTTATTCAAAGCTAACAAATGGATGTAACAGCAATAGATGCAATTTCTTTTTTCAAATCTAATATTTGTACATCTTCAGGAGATTCTATTAGACTTAAAATACATAAGACGACAAAAAGATAGGCCATAATAAAAGTTAAACCAGGGAACCAACTATTATTTTTCAGAAACAAAACATATAACTCTAGAGTTAGTAAAAATATTTGGAGAAAAATTCCTGGTTCCCAAGGCAAAGATGAACCGTCATTTTTATCTTTAATGTTCTTTACAAAATTTTCTCTTAATTCCTTTATTATATTTGAAGTATAAATTGTTTTACTAGCAAAAACAGATGGCAGAGAGGCTAATATAATAAGAACTGAAATGGCAATACTAACCATTACTAGCGTTTTTTTATAAAAAAAAGGGCTTTTATTCAAATTTTAATCCTCCCATAAATAATAATAATCTTATTTAGGATATTTAAATGTTACAATAACCGGCACCCCATCAATCTAGAGCATTGTAAGACCAGCCAGTAATTCCCACCTGACATCTTAATTTTTCATTAACTTTTTATATACATAAAAAATCTATGAACTCATGGCAAAAGATAAAGAAATAGATAATAATCTAATTAAAAAGGAAAGGAGAGGTTTTTACATACATTTCATAATTTACATATTAGTAAACATTGGTATTTTTGCACAGTGGTGGTATATTACCGGAGGAGAAGATTTTGCTTGGCCAATAACTACGACTGTAGGTTGGGGCTTAGGAGTAATAGGTCACTTTATCGCTGTTTTTGTTTTATTAAAAAAATAAAAAAAGAGATATTCATCTAGATTAAAGTAATACAAATAGTTTTCGTAGTATTGGGTAACTATCTAATAATCTTAAAAAAAATAAATTATCTGACATTCTATTATTTAATATAAAAACATATATTTTCCCCCAACCGCTTTCAGCACCATATATATCTTTTACTTTAACTCTTATCTCATATAGTCTTGTAATAGGCGGATAGGTATGGCATTTTGTTACGTTATCACCAGATTGAAATGGGCCAATCCAATCTTCAAATGTACCATCTCCCCAATCAATATAGTAAATTACATTGTCTCCATCTGGATCTATTGAAGATAGTTTTATACAATATTCTTCACCGGGTTTACCAAATGAAGGACCATCTATAACTGGTGCGGAGGGGGGTAAATTTGGCCAGCCAGTTAATTGAAAACACATATCAAAATCAAAACCGAGAAATTCATTTCCAGGTGTCCAAAACGAAAAGTTGTAATAATCTGAACCCAATACTGCTGGTTTTAACATATAATCATAATGATATCCCCAACCAGAAATCGGTGGATAAGCACCTTCCGCCCAAATAGAAATCCAGAACTTATCAAAACTAGTAAAAATAACACCCTCAGGTAAATCAACAGACATTTCATAGTAAATATAACTCCCAGTGTCTTCAATAATTTCCTTACTTATATCATCCCAAGAATAACAAAAAGGTCCTGCAAAGCTAGGAGTTTGAGGGTTACTATCAGGAAAACAACCACTACCATCGTCCCTCATAAACGATATATACCAATCATAACAAGCGCCACTATAGTTTAAACCCCAATAACCTCCAATCCAATGTACATCATTTATTTCTTGGATATTTTCAAAAAGGAAGTCATCAGCTAGAAAAAAATCAAAATTTATTGATTCATCCCATTGCGCAGGAACCATATCTATGTAGTCCATATCATTATCCCAAATAGCTGATTCAATCTCTTCCAATTCAAAAAATAAATTATTATTAATATTTAAGGTGGATGACGCAATTGTATTAACTCCAAAAAACAAAACAACTATTCCAATAACTAATCCTTTCCCAAATAATGCTTTTTTCATCTAATTTTTCCTCCCTAATATAAGAATAATCCATTTTTGGTTATTTAAATGTTAACATAAAAACTGATATAAAAAAAATTAACAACAAATCGGAAGATAAGTTAAGGATGCTTTTTCCAAATTTAAGTTCCCTTTGCTAGTTTCATCAGATTTTCCACTTCTCTTTCCATCTTTTTATACAATTCAGTATTTTTTTTACTCTGATCATAACATGATAACAGATGCTGTATAATCAAGTCAAAATCATATCCTTCAAACTCATCTTCTATTATGGTTTTTAATTTATCGAATGTTAGTTTTGAAATTTCAATTTTCATTTTTTCTTCCTTTCAAAACAAACAAAAAATAATCTTCCTGTTAATAAAGTTTTTTTTAATCAGCTATTATACCTACCCTAACAATATTAATCGGATCCAGGATATTAAAATGTTACAACAACTAAAATATTGTAACAATAAATCGCAGATTTAATTCTTTATTTTAAAGTCAATAGCCCCCAACTAAAAAACGTTTAAAAACGTGTTTTTACAAAAAAAATAATATGATATTAATTTTCACATGTGTAAAAAAAAGGAGAAAAAAGATTTAGTTTTGAATTTATCTTAAATCTATTATTCTTCTGCAAAATGAGCTGTAATTGTGAAGGAAGTTTCTTGAGGTTTTAAGAAATCAAATGGAAAACCACGCGCTTTAAGAATAACTGACAGGGTGACAGTCTCCTGCCCATTTATTGGTGGTTCATTGTAATTTCGCTCAATATCTTGAATAGTCCAGGCACCAACATATTCACCACGGATGAAATTAATCCCAAATGCCTTCCATATAGGAGAATCACCTATACTAATCTTTGCAGAAGTAAATACACCACGAGATAACAAAAATTTTTCCTCAGATGTTATGTTTAATTCTAATGTAAAATCTAATGTATAGTTACCATCAACTACTGGAAATGTGTAATCTGTAACTTCAGGGTGTTCAAATACTATGTCTGTAGAAAACCTACCTAAATTAAGGTATATGGCGCCTAAATAATTCGTATAATCATTATTAATCAACTCGTTATTTATTATTTTACTATTACTTTTAACTAAATTAGCATTTGTAGGAATACTAATTATACCAATAAACAACAGTAATATTCCAATAACAAGACCTTTTTTAACTATATCATTTCTCATTTTGTTACCTCTCTTAAAATTTTTGGATTGCGGTAAACCTCGAAAATTCCCAGCGTCTTACTACATTTTTCACTTTTTTTCATTTTCCATTATCACCAAAATAAGTATCCAGCTATAATATCATAAAATCCCAATCATAGATTTTTTCTCAAAAATTAAAAAATACTACTTCATTGTTTACATTTGAGTAAACCTAGTGAGTAAGAATGGAAAATCTTGATTTAAAAGATAAGAAAATATTATATCATTTAGATTTGAATTCAAGAGAATCATATACTAAAATAGGTAAGAAAGTTGGTTTATATAAAGAAATAGTAAATTATAGAATAAAAAGACTTCAAGATAAAGGAATAATTGTAAGGTTCAACACAATAATTGATACTTTAAAATTGGGCTATACCATTATGAGATTTTATATTAATTATCAGTATATCACACCAGAAATTAAAAAAGAAATAATTGATCATTTTGTAAATTTTAAGCATACTCAGATAGTAGCATCACCTGAAGGAGGCGTCGATCTTTGTGTATTTATGATAGCGAAAAACGTTTCTGAAATTCATTCTTTCTGGCAAAAAACATTATGTAAATATGGAGATTATTTTGCCAAACAGATAATTGCTCCATTTATAGGGGAGAAAATCTATACAAAATCGTTTTTAATAGATGGAAAAGATGATAGAACAAATTTAATTGTTAGACGTGGTGGGGAAATAATAGTTTATGATGATTTAGATTTTCAGATATTACAATTACTTGCACAGAATTCTAGAATCCCAACCATAGATATCGCTAAAAAACTAAATATAACTACAACAACAATAATGAAAAGAATAAAGAGATTAATAGAAGTTGGAGTAATACTTAGATTTCATGTAACAATAAATTGGAAAAAAATAGGTTACAAATGGTTTAAGGTTGATCTTTATCTTAAAGACTATAATAAAACAAATCAAATCCAAAAATACCTTGAGACAAATCCAAATTTAGCATACATTGACAAAACTTTCGGATATGCAGATTTAGAATTAGAGCTAATTGTAAAAAATGTAGATCAATTAAAGCAGATTATAGAAGACCTGTTAGGTAAATTTCCTAAAATGATAAGAAACTATTCATATTTTAGTGTTGCAAATTCACACAAATGGATTGACATGCCTGAAAAATAAATCAAATATAGTTATTCTTTTGATATAAAAAACAGTTTTAATTCCTTTTTTCAGTTCTACCAGAATCGAGAGAAGTACCAGAACTGATTGTAATAGTAGATTTATTTGCATTATCATTTGCGACTGATGGAGTAATGCAGGTTCTCAGAAATAAGAATAAAATTCCTATTATGAGGATTTTTCTTATCAGTATTATTCCTCCCTCAATATTTTACATCCACTATAAGATATATAAATTATATCCCTAAATCCATCCTGGCCACTTGTAGGTCATTTTCACATGATCAGCCTTTCCGATGTACACATCATAAGCATTTCTTAGTCGTGAAAACTTGAATCCTTTAAAACCTTCGATACCGATGTAATCTTTTGTATTGCCAGTTTTTATTACTCCTAAATCTCCCCAGAAAAATCCTTTCCATTCCACGATGCCATTTGTACCATTGGTCCACACATACCCTCTTGCTGGAAATTTTAGAGACCACATATTTGATTTAAATTGACCAGACTCATTTGGTAAGGGGAAAGATGGCCTATCTATCCACATACCAAATGTTATTGTAAGTGGCCACCGTAAGAATGGATTTACAAATGCACCAAAAAATACATACGCCTTTGTAAAAAATAGATAGAGAATTGAAACCAGAATTAATGGCGGAAAATCTTGTTCCGAATGATTGACCAACCATTCTCCAAATTTAAGTATTATAGGATATGCCTCATCTGGACACCTCATAAAGGTTTGTTTAGCAAAAACAACAACTGTACAATTGTAGTTTTCTTCATCACTATTTTGTATACCGGAAGATATTCCTCTTCCAGCCTTATTAAAAATACCAGCATTAATAGACGGTGAAATAGCAAGTCCAAGAAACAAAATGATGACAGCAACTGCCAAACCTTTACTAAACATACCTGTTCTCATATTCAAACCTTTATCAAAATTTCTATAGTATAAATGGTCCTTCCCAACATCCTAATCTTATACCTATTATACATGCATAGAGACATAAAACTAAATTTAAATAGAAAATACACGAAAATATAACCCCTAAAATTGTATGATTTTCAAATGTATACATTAATTCTTCCAACCATAGAATTCTATTATCTGCTCTTTCAAAAATACCTCCAAGTAAATCACATATAGGTCCATCATAATTTAATTCCTCGTCTCCTCCTTTCAGAGAGTTTATTTTATCTAAAAACTCTTGATATTTATCTACATCTTTATTATCAATTAAATCTTCAACTGATAGACATATATCACAATCATCTTCACTGTTAGATGTCTTGGTAATAGATATATTTGCTATTGCTGAATTTATACCAACACTCAGAAACAAAACAATGACAGCAACTGCCAAACCTTTATAGATTATTCTTTGTTTCATATTCTCTTTTACAATAATTTTTTCTAAATTATTAAGGAGGACCAGGACCACTCATTACATAAATGATTAATAATATCATAAAAGGTATAACAACAAAAAAAGCATATAATATTCCAAGAATAAGACAAATTGGTAATACTATAAAAAAGAAATTCAAATTTAGAATAAGTTCATAAAGCCATTTTAGAAAAGGAAAATCAAGAGTTTTAATATTATTTACTTTCTCATTAATAGTTGAAATCTCATTATAGATTTCGTGGAATTTTTCTATATATTCAGGATTTAATTTAGATGATTTACTATTAACTTTCTCAATGATATCTAACTTATTTTTAATTCTATCAATTTGAGTTCTAATCTTTTGAATTATACCTGCATCTTCATCTATTTGAACTGTTGCTACTGCTGGTTGAACACCCAAACCTATGAATAATATGATGACAGCAACTGCCAGAGTTTTACAGATAGTTCTTTGTTTCATAATTTTAACTATAATGGTGTTACTTCCCTAATTTTTACTCTGAATGCAGAGCCAAGGTAATAAGATTTAGGACCAAGTAGATTGAATATAGTACCACCTATTTTTAATCCAGTAAAACCAGAGACTCCAATGTAACCATTCAAATTACCATAAAACACACCTTCCCATTCCCGAATACCAAATAAACCTTGGGACCATAGCCATCCTTTAGCAGGAAAATTATTCCAATGACCCGGAGGTAATTCATCTTGAAATCCTAAAATTATAAATCCTCCTAGTTCTGCAAAAGGAAAACCTGAAATAAAAAAGTATTCATCTATAGGAACAAGAATATAATAATGTAAAAAATTACTTAACCTTACTAATCCTAATGTTTCAAGCCTATCCCAGATTATTACAATAAGCCATGAAAATAAATATAAAGGTGTACAAACAAGAGCACGAAATATCATAGAAGGACCAAAAACAAATGTATTGCTTGTTTCTCCAGCTATCAGACAAAGAGCGTTACTGTTATTATCAGACTTATATCCATATCTATTACCTATTTTTTCTAAAAACTTCCCAACACCAGTGTTCTGATACTCACCAATCACTAATTTCTGAGCTTGTTTAACACTCAATCCACCAAGCAGATCATACCTATCAAGTTCCACAACTGCTTCTTTAAATATTTCCTCGGTTTCCTCTCTCGATTCAGTGTTATTCAATCTTTCCCTAATTGAATTAAATATTTCTTCAACTTCATATGCCTCCTGTTGTGTGAGTTTTACTGTTTGTTTACCACCATTTAATCCACATACTTCTGTGGTGATTTCCACAAGTTCAGAATCATCAGATTCAAAGGATACATCCGCAATTGCTGGTTGCATCCCAATACCAATAAATAGAACTATAAGCCCAACTACAAGTGTTTTATACAAAACAGCAGGGTTTCTATCCATAATTGTTTGTCCTCCCTCAAAATTATAATCCACTGTTGGATATTTAAATGTTACAACAACAAAAATATAATAATAAATAATACATTTAAATGTTTATTTTTGGGTTAAAAGCCCCTGACAAAAAAACGCTAAAAAAAGGTGTTCTTACAGGAGAAAAAATAGGGTAATTAAGCCGCTGACGGGCTAACGGCGTATAGGTTAAAAGCCCTTCTTATAGTATATAAATGTTTTAAATACTTGTCTTTGTAAAATCTACACTATCTATAAGGAAAAAGTAGGATGTAAAAGTCGTAAATGGATTATTATGGCCAGCAACCAAATAATTCTTGTATGAGAACATTTACCATAAAAAATATCCACACAGGTACTAAGCATAAACCAAATATTATGGTTAGCAGTAGGTTGCCACTGTATAAAATACCAAGCCATGTGAAAGCAAGAACATCAGCTACTAAAACCAATGGAAAATAAATCAAAATTAAGATAGCACAAATCACTGGAAAATCCCAAGGATTATCTAATTTAATATCCTTATTCATTTCTTTAAGAGTTTCAAGTCTACTTGATAGTTCTTCATCATTTATTATGATATTATTAAGATTATCAAACAACTTTCTATCAGTAACCTCAACATTCTCTATCGTCTCAATTACTTCATCTTCACCAAGAATGTTAGTAATCTCAATACCCTTATTGTAACATTTATCAAGATACTCACAGGTGATAGATGGTCTGGTGAAAATCATACTATATAGCAGTCTTGGTTTTTTCAATAATAACTCTCTGTATACACTCTTGTAATCATAATCAGAGGTGAACAGGTTATGGTTATATTGCTCTAACAACTCTTTTACATCAGGGTTGTTTGATATGTCTATGATAGTCTTAAACAAATAATCTTTTGGTTCAACATCAATCTTTTCTTTTGGGTGAACTGTTGCTACACTTGGTTGAACTGCAAGTCCAAGAAACAATATGATGACAGCAACTGCCAAACCCTTACAGATAGTTCTTTGGTTCATATTCTATCTTCCAATATTCATAGTATAAGGACTAAAATCAAAACAATCATATTTAATTAATAAATCTCTTAATTTAGCATATGTTAAAATGAATAATCCCACCCTAATATAAATTATTACAATTAAAGGATTGATTATTCTATTAATCTTCTCAAATGGTATATATTCAAGGAAAGAAGCAAGAAAAATTTTTAATATCATTCGTACTTGTACAATTTTACTTAATCCTATTAATAAATTACAAATTGTTTTGTTATTCCCAGCAGTTGGACATAGGTTACAATCATCAATATTATTATTAGTTCTTGGTATATTTATTTCAAACTCAGACCAGTTACCAACACCACCATAAGTATCAACTGCCTTAGCCTTTACAATATATGCTCCTCTATAATACCATTCATGACTTGCAAAAATTTCAACTCCAGACCTAAAAGGTCCAGTAAGATTTTCTTGAGTACCATCACCCCAATCAATTATGTATTTGGCAATATCATGACCCTCAGGGTCTATAGATTTAAAACTAAATTCAATTTCCATATCAGGTACACTATTCCAAGGGCCATCAATAATAGGAGGTTCAGGTGGTTGGTTATTAGGATCTACCCATCCACAATAAGTAGAATTATATGGAGCACTTAAACAAGGTGTTACAGGGTAACATGTCAATATGAATAGAACTATTACTCCAACTATAAGTGTTTTATATAAAACCTTTGGGTTTCTATCCATAATTGTTTGTCCTCCCTCAACAATAATTAATCTGGTACAAGATATTTAAATGTTACAACAACCAAAACTTTAGTAGTCTTTCCAGCAATGGGAAACGATTAAAAAAGAAAAAAAGAGTTATATTTAGGTTTTATTTTTAGTTTATATTTTTTGTTTTAGAATTTTTTTAAGGTAATAACGATGTAACAAATCTTATGGTTTATAGGTGGTAGATACTAGTTCATGTTCGTAGTTCAATAATGGTTTTCCATCTTCTTCTGTTTCTAAATGATTTGACACTTTTGCATAAAATCCAACTTCAGGTACATAGTAATGACGAGAGTAATTTTGTTCACTGCCTTCGTCTGTTGATATTCTATATGCATCATATGTTCCTGCAGGAACAGTTATATTTTCAATCTCACATATGTAATCCTTAGCAGGAGTTTCATAGGAAAAATCTGAATCACTCAATTTTATTAACCCAAAGTATAATGAAATCTTTTGATGACCTGTGGTCGTAAAATTTGAGAATATACCAGTTTTTCCTTGAGTAATTGGAAATGGAAAAAGTTCAAATGCAGGAGTACATATATAATCAGTAACAAGACTATAATATGCAGGAATAGGAATACCAATTTTACCAAATAACCAGAAAACAGGTCCCTTCTCCTGATGAAGAACTCCTAAATATGCAAGGTCGGTTTTTCTATGTTCCAATTCTTGTGTTAATTTCGTGAATCGAGTATATTTCAATTGGATTGGACCAATGATAAAGCTTCCTTCATTATTTTTCGACGTTAATTTTACTTTATATGTATCTCCAATGTCATCAATGACAGTATAAGTACTTGTACAATTGTGATACCAACCAAGAGCAATTGTCCCATCATCATTATATATAAATTCATTATAATGCTCATTAAATACCCAAGAATCACCTTTCTCCCATACTGGAACATCAACTAGATTATCAACCACAGCAGTTCTTCCCACCATCTTTTCTTTTTTTTCAATATTAGTTGCAGATACTAACATAGTAGAAAACAGCATCAAAAATAATATTCCAACTATTATCTTCCTTTTCATATATTTTCCTCCCTTAAAATATAAGCGAAAATGGTATGTTTTAGTTTTATTTAACATTTACTAAAAAAATAAAGTGATATTAATTGAAAAGGAGTCTAGTTTTAGGAGAGGAAGGAAAGGATGAAAAAAAGGTTTGCTATCCTAAAAATTCATTCTTTGTTCCAAACTAGACTCCCCAATCATATAGTATAATTTTAAAGTTGATAAACCTTATCTTAAGAAGAATTGCAGTCTTTTCACCAAAGGATAAAGGAAGGGATGATATTTGCGAGGGAGAGGAAATCTATCTCTTTATTGAGGTTAGACAAAGGATTAAAATAATTCCTCACAAACTCATCCTTAAAACTGATATTGAATTAGCCAATTAAAAATATTACTACCTTTTTACACATAATTTAAATTAATTATTATACTTTTAAAAAATTGTGCATTTTAATATTGCAACTGTGAAAAAAGTAGTTATTTTTTTAAAAAATAAAGCAAGGTTTAAATTAATTTTTATTCTACCTATTTTAAAAATCGAGTTGAAAAATGCAAATAACATATGAAATGAAAAAAGATTATATCTATTTCAAAATAATTGGTGAATATAATGATTCAGAGGATTTTGAAAAGATTAATGATTTATGTGATATAGCTAAAAAACATGGATTTTCTACTATTTTAATTGATGTTAGAGATTTAAATTATGATTTTGATACATTTAAAAGGTTTAATCTTTCGGAATATTGGGTTAAAAAATGTTATGATTTAGGGATTTATAAAACAGCTGTTATTGGGATTGAAAGGAGGATGGATATACTTTCTGAAAATGTAGTTAATAATAGAGGATTCGAATTTAAATTATTTACTAATGAAAAAGAAGCTATTATTTGGTTAAGCACATCTCAGATAAAAAAGATTGAAAATATTTATGATAATACAAAGGTGTAGAACAAGACAACAATTACACTTACCGTCTTCTCAACTGTTTCAGCATTAGATGCACTAACAGTAACTGTTACCTCTGCAGGTCGAAAAAGTCCAATTCCAAATACAGGCCCTGAGAAAATTGAATTTATTTCACCAGCAGGGATACTTTCAAAAGAACCTTTCTTTAAACCTTCAAAAGGTAATAATATATTTCCACTTTTAAACTCAATTGACCATTCAACATTTTCAGCTTCAACTTCTCCAATATTTTCAATAAGTGCAGCGATTCCAACTAATAATCCTTCATCAATTGTTCTTATCTCAAATTGAGTAGAATTACTTCCAGCTGCTGTAACAGATAAAACTGGTATAAGAATTAGTGAACAAATAAAAATTCCAATTATTTTTTGTTTCATTTTTTATTCCTCCCTATATAAAAATAATTAATCCAATATATTTAAGTTTTATGCTATTTTTTAGTGGAATAAGTGGTTTTATTTGGAAATATTAGGTTATGAAATATGGTTTTATAATTTAAAAAAAACAAGTCTGCAAGTGGGTTGCAGGAGGATTTTTTTAAGAGGAAAGGCTAGTCGATCTTTTTCAAGGGGAGGAAAAGAATGTCTTGAATTTTAAAAATAATTATTTTTTAATCCTTTAAGTTCTCTTGCAACCCCTGATAATTATAGATAAGTTTATATGATTTATAGCCTGTGCTAAAAAAAATTGATATTACTGCCAGTTTTGATAATAATTATTAATATTTATCGTATTTTTGTTTTATTTCTTGTTTATGTACTTCAAGGTGAGCTTTAAGACTTCTTATCTTATCTATTTTTTCTTCTTTTTAGTTGTTAAACATATTTCAATACTAGATACATTAATAGTTCCACCTTCCTCCCTTGGAAGGGTCTCAGTCCCAATTTTTATATCCTTTACTTCCGCATTTGTAACAAATCTGTTTCTAACGATCTCTGCTGTATCTACCGCTCTACTAATAGATTGACCTCTAGCTTTTATGATAACCTCATCCGAACCACTAGTATTGAACTGTGTCACTACTGCAAGCACATAGCTCATCGGTGGTTTACTTCCAACATATATTACGTTTTCATCTGTTCTTTTTTTCGTTGTTTCATCTGTCATAATTTTATTCCCTCATCAGTTAAAAATATTCTAATTTTTAAAGATTTTTTATCAATGACTTCTCTTAAATAACCCATGTCTTTAAGTTTTTCTATATTAAATAAAAATTCATCTTGGCTAAGCTCTAATTCACTTCTTAGATTATTTGATCCCATATTATTTCCATTTTCATGTAGAGTATCAATGATTTTCATTAATCTTTCTACATCGTACATAAATTTTCTCCTCAGAATTAATAACATTTACTTCTATAAAAATATATCTTAACGAATTTTTCCTCCCTCAGATCCTACTAAGCAATAAGGAAATATTTTAAGTAGTTATAAACCTTAATAAGAGTTTGTTTTATTTGGTATTTCGTTTACTGAACTATTTATAAGGGGATTTTATGAGGGAAAAAACCCGAGAACAAATCAAGTTATTATTAAAACGAATATTAATAATTGAGATCATTCTCTTAATTTTTCCATTTATTTTTACTACATTTTCTATAACAACAGGTCTTTTTTCCCCTGATTTGCTTTTTGTAATGTATATGATACTTTTAACTCCATTTATTTTAATGATTTCAGGTGTCGTTTTTATGTTTTTTTATAAGAGTCCTTCAGAGAAACTCTATAGAATTGCTCTTGGTTGGTTATGTTTTGATTTTGATAAAAAACGTGATAATACTCCTAATAAGTATTGGATTCCTGCTTATTTTGTTATTTCTGGTTTATATTTTTTTATATTCGGTGTCTTTTTTTATTTTGCAGGTTTTACTGAAATTGGTATGTTAATTTTTCTTTGTTGGTTTGGTTTGATGTTTCTTAGACTGATACATTTTCTTCCTGGTAGTTATAACATATGTAGAAGTTTTGGAAAACTTCTTTTTACCACTTTAATGCCGTTTGGCATTCTTTTAGAAATAGGATTAATCTATTTTAAAAAGGTTACAATTTTGTGGGATCAGATGGCCGTATTTATTTTTATTAGTTTGATGATGATTCTTTCTACATTGGCTTCTGAAATCCTAATTGTTGGTATAAGAGATATTATTAAAGCAATTCGAAAAAAATAGATTTACTGCTTTGCCATTTTTACTTAGAAAACTGGCTATACTACGATAAGAATCAGATTCTTGTGGTCTGCCCTCTCCTAATCTACCTCTTGTAGAAAGAGTTTTGTTAAACTGTTTAACATTACTACATTTGCTTTGTAGCCATTGTCTTGCAAGTGCTAAGTATTATTGAAAATAGGAGCCCAGTGTTCAAGGGAAGGAAGGCTTTTTTTTCTTCCAAAAAAACTAGACTCCCATGTTTTAAATGAAATATGTCAATAATAAATTTTCTCTCAATATACTAGGAGTATCGTGCATATTAACAGGTTTAACGCATAGTAAATTTCTACTATACTAATATTTATAAACAAAATTATATTTTAAGAAATGGTAAAAATATTGAATAAAATTGAAAAATTAGATCAATTACTGTATAGAGAAGACCGTCTATATGCAAGTCGTTTTAATTTTTTTCTTTTATTACAATCATTTCTATTTTTTGCTTTTATAGATGCTATAATTTCTTTAACTAATATAGGTAAATTTATTGGTTTAAACATTAATATTTTTGCTTTATTGATTACATCTTATTTTATTCTAATTTTTTGTAGAACTATAACTTATATTCACCATTTAAGAGAAGAATTAAAAAAAATAGATCCAGTTTATCGATCTATTTGGAATAGTAGAGAAAAAATGTGGAAAAATAAAGAAATAAAAACTAAATATGTCAATGGAAAAAAGATAACGAAAGATAATAAGTTAATGATAAAAATAAATAAACTATATCAAAATAAAAAAATAGATCGTGGAGTAAATGATATTGTAGGTTGGGTATTGCCTATTTTTTTTCTAGTAGTTTGGTTAATATTTTTTATATTTGTTTTTATAGTCCCCCTATTAAATTGATATTTTCTATTAATTTGAATTATATCTGTTTTTCTCCCTCAAAACTTTTTTCCACATTCTACACAAAACTTAGCATCTTGTTTGTTTTTAAATCCACATTCTGAACAATACTTTACTTGAGTATTCGTTACTGGTTGAGCATATACTTGTTTTGAATATTGATTAACAGGTTGTGGATTTGAAATAACAGTTAAATTTTTTTCTTCTAATACTGCTCCTGCAATTGCTAAAATAATACCACCAATAAACAATATAAATCCTATAATTGTAAATATAGCCCAAAAAGTTGCTTCAGCACTATACTGGGAAGAACCACCAAATATACCATATAACTGTGCCATAGCATATGCTTTATCATATTCATTTCTACCTAAAAGCCACATTATTAATCCAATTACAAAAAAGACTATTCCAAGAATTAAGGTATTTTTTCTCATTTTTTCCTCCCTTAAATTTATACATATAAAGTTTGATATTTAAATGTTACAACAAAAATATAATAAAAACGAATGGTACATTTAATGAAATTTACAAAACTGATACTATTTTTTCCTATTTGAAGGTTTTATAGCAACAATTGACTTTTTATTAACAATAACTAAGCCATCTGAAAAATCCAAAACTACAAAATTTTTTTTGTGATCGACATCCTTTAAATATCCATAAATAACCGTTGCTTTTTCTTTACCAGGTTCATCTATTACTACCTTACAGTATTGTCCTTTTAATTTATCAATTGATTTTTCAGTCATATCAATCTCCAATTATAGCTCAAAATTAATTTCTAATTTTTTTATTAGTTCTTTATATCTGTTACGAATTGTAACTTCAGTTACTCCTGCAACATCTGCAACCTCTCTCTGGGTTCTTTTTTCATTACATAAAACAGCTGAAATATAAATTGCTGCTGCAGCAACTCCAACTGGCCCCCGTCCACTTGTCAACTCCTTATCGATAGACTTATTTAATATTTCCTTTGCTTTTTCATTTACTTTTTGACTAAGCTTCAGTTTATTACAAAACCTTGGGATATAGGTATGTGGAGTAGGAACATTTACTTTTAATTTTAGTTTACGAGCAAGAAATCTATAAGTTCTTCCAATGTCTCTCCTAGACAAATTTGATATTTCGCTGAATTCATCAAGTGTTCTTGGCATTCCTGCAAGCCGGCAAGCAGCATATAATGTTGCTACAACTATAGCTTCTGCACTGCGACCGCGGATAAGATTTTTTTTAGCTGCTTTACGATAGAGCATTGCAGCACGCTCTCGTATACTCCTTGGAAGATTCATCTGAGAAGACAATTTATTTAGCTCAGAGAATGCATAAGATAGATTTCTTTCGTTATAACCGCCCATTATTGTTCGTCTTTGCCATTTCCTAATCCTGTAAAGTTGACTTCTTTGTTTTCTTGGAATTGATTTACCATATGCATCTCTATTCTTCCAACTAATTGTTGTGCTGAGTCCCTTATCATGCATTGTATATTTTATCGGTGGGCCTGTACGTGCTCTTTTATCTCTTTGTTCTTTATTGTAAGCACGCCATTCAGGACTATGATCTGCAATCTCTTCTCTTACAACAAGACCACAGTCTTTACATACAATCTCACCTCTTCTATAATCCTTTGTAAGATTAGAGCTATTACATTTAGGACATTTAATTGTATATTCAACTTTATATTCTGATTTTGAGCTTTTCAAAAAAATCATTCCTTTATGCTAAATTAATTCTTTTTGAAATAATATGAAATGACGTCCGGGTTTGTAATAATCCTTTACAGTGGTATTTCCCATAATATCAATAGTCTCTCTTTCTTTATTACTAACGTTTTCATAACCATTTTTTTCAAAAAACCTAATAGAAGGATTGTTTTCGGGATCAACTGTCAGTTCAATAATTTTACAACCAAAATCTATAGCAGTTTTTTCTATTTTATCTAGAAGTTTGCTTCCAACTTCTTTTCCTCTGTATTTTGAAAAAACCCCTATTTGCCAAATAAAAAACTTACTTTTATCAACTTGGGAGTTAAAACCCAAAATAAATCCTACAATTTCAGAATTAAACTCCGCAATAAAACAACTGTTACCAAAATATCTTAACATAATCTTGTAGAGGTGCTCAGAATAATTTTCCAAGGGCTTACAATCTGAAACAAACTCATAAACCTTTAGAAAATCTTCCTCTGTTGTTTTTTTTATAACAAGACCTATTTAATCATCTCCTCTGTACCAATATCATGACGATAATGAAAATCACCATCTACCATAGATATTGCTTTTTCAACATTTTCATTTGCCTTTGATATTGTTTCATCTTTAGAAACAAAAGCAATACCTCTTTCACAACCTACTCTTAGATTTCCTTTATTATCTAGACCACTGCTATAATAAATATTTACACCGAGATCTGAAATTTTTTCAGGATCAAATTTAACATCAAGAATTTGATTCATAATTTTTGGATAACCCTCTGGAACAATGTATTTACAAACAGTAGCTTTATCTTCAAAATTAACTGGTTTTTGTTCCTCATCCATTAAATATTTGATTACATCAATAAGACTATCATCCATAATCATCAAGGTGTTTAACCATTCTGGATCACCTGGTCGAAAATTATATTCAATTAGTCTCAAACCATCTTTTGTCTTCATAAATTGTCCATATAGAAACCCCTTGCATTCCTCCCCATTGCTCTTGTTAAAAGCATTTATTGTTTTAATTACTATATTTACTGCTTTTAGATAATCCTTCTTATTCATAAAAGGAAGTAAAAAACCATTGTCTGAATATGATCCCATACTTGCAGTATTTGGTCCTTTATCACCAGGCAGGAGTCTTTTAAAATCTTTTACTGCAGGTGTTGTAATTATATGCTTGCCATAAACAAAGCACTGTATGGTAAATTCAACACCTTCCAGTTTTTCTTCAACAAGAACCTTTGCTTCACCACCAATTTTTTTATCAAAAATCTTGTGAATATAATTTACAACATCATCCTGGTTTCTTAGTTGATCCCCAAAGATTTTTACACCAAGACCTTCAGTAAGACCAATTGGCTTTAATGCAACTTTCCAATTTAACTTTTCAGCATAATTTATCGCCTTATACCGATTCTTAAAAACCCTAAACTTTGGTAGAGCATCAATTCCATATTTTTTCATAAGTTGACGAGTAAATGCCTTATTAGATTCCAATTTTGCAGCATTCTTATTCGGTCCAAAAACAAGAATATTTTTCTTTTCAAGAGCATCAACTAA